>Ga0256405_10002483_pt1 | contig 42136 bp, 81 predicted proteins | sample RumenRJG_02DNA_FD_189096 | JGI IMG/M metagenome (GOLD analysis project Ga0256405, IMG submission 189096) | Bovine rumen microbial communities from Lethbridge, Alberta, Canada - RJG_02 | ecosystem: Host-associated > Mammals > Digestive system > Stomach > Rumen | place: Canada: Alberta... | reverse complement strand
GATGGTAGACGAATAGGGGGGGGGGGCAAGACGGTCTAAATACTCGGCGTAAGAATGGCAGAAAAGGTTGTGGTATGCCATATTATATGCCGTGCCAAACTTTTTTACAGCGGAGCAAGAGGGATGATTGTCGAGATATTTTTTCCCCCTCCAAATCCACTGCTTAAGCATGCGGGGATTTTTTCTAAAATCCTTCTTTCCGTTATCTGCTTGCATAGGACAACCTATACATCCCAAGCGACGTTCTACGTGGAAGTTCCCCGCCTCATCATAATATAAGGGGTGACACTTGATACCTCGCTCTTTAATAAATCGTTCAACATCCTCATTTGTCCACTCCAATATAGGAAGATAAACTCGCACCTTCTCTTTGGCGGAATAGACGCGGCAAATCTCAGGCTCTTTATACCGAGCCTTTCTTTTTGCGGACTCGGAACGCCGTATGCCTTGGACTGCTCTTTCTTTTACCTTATATTCTTTTAATTCAGAACAGCAGAACCTCGCTCGCCTTGTAGGCCATCCCTTTTGCTCTATAATCTCAAACATGCTCTGCTTAGGGTTCAAAATAGTCACGCCGTTATCCCTACAGTGCCTTATCGTCCCGGGAGGGTCTATCGTTGTGTTTTTATAAATTGCCTCGTATGGTATCCCGCTCATCTTAGCAAGTTCGAGTATCACATCAGAATCCTTACCGCCAGAATATGATATTTCAACTCCGCCTTCCACGTCTTGCGGAATACTTTGAAGCAACTTTATAGCATGATTGACCTTATCCTCGTATTCCATCCGCCTTCTTTACGGCCTCCTTGAAGCGCTTGTTTACATCTTTCTCGTACTTCTTCCTTGTCTTCTTGTCCATCTCGACTACTTCTTGGACTTGCTTTACTTCCTCAAGGGCTATTTTTTCTTCCGTTTCGTCCTCTTTCATCCCCTCTGCCTTGGTAAGTCTCTTCTCGTAGTTCTTTATCGCCTTGTCTATATCCGAAACGAACTTCTGATCGGTAGTCAGCAGTTTGCTTACCATATATATTCTCTCGGCAAAGCCGTGTATATTTTCGTCACCTTTCCCTGCAAGCAGATAGCCGTAAGGGTGAGCATCAGCAGTCCATGATGCCTTAAAATTCTCGCTCAGCGTGGATATCTCCATACTGTATCGCTTGAATACCCATCTGAATGCACCCGTCTCTCCTTCGCGTACTTTAGTGTTCCTTACCTTTAAGTACCACCATTTCTGAATTTTTTTAAACATAAGCACTTATTTTATAAATTTTTGAAATTTGTTCCACAAAGAAATTTCTTCCGAATACATAGAGGGATACTGCAACATTTCCTCAACCCTTCTGCTACCATATAACACTATACAATGGCTATAATTCATAAACCGCCCTATTCTTTGAAGCGAATAACCATCAGCACGGAGCTTATAAAAAACAATATTCCTCGCCCAAACAACGGCACGGTCTCTTGAACGATCCATTATATCCACCCCTGCGATATCCACCATTATCTTCGAGTACCGCTCTATATCTTCCTTGAGATGGTCGTCAGTTAGGCCGTGCACTATATACTTTTCGCACCCACCACGATAAGAGCAAAACTCGCAGTGACGGTCTTCCTGTTTTACTGGCCAAATGCACATGATTACCACCTTCTTAGCGGTTGTTCGAATGCCCTTTTTGCTGACCATCCTCTACGAAACCTCATCCATATAGTGCCGTATGGTAGCCCAAGTTCATCACACCAAAGAGCAAGCGTTTGTTTCCTTCCGTTATACTCAATGATAATATTATTGCTGTGATTGTTCGCTTGTTCCTTATCTGTGGCCCACCTGCAATTCTCTGGACAATAATCCCCGTCGTTATCTATTCTATCAATAGAATAGTTCGGTCCCGGATGCATCCCCATATCCTCAATAAAATGAATAAAGCCATCAGGGCCGAGCCATCTATCACAAACCTTGATACCCTTATCTTTATAAAACTGATGACGATTGCAATTTGGATTCGTACACCGATTCTTCATCATTGACCAGATATTAAATTCGGAGGTGTCTTTCATACCGTGAGTTTTGTTATGAGGGGTCCACATCGAAAAGACATCCCGATGTAAGCACCCGCAAGACCGCGTGCCACCTGAAAGCAAATCGGAACTATTTACATCTTTAATTGTACCGCAATCACATTTGCATTTCCACATAGTTTTCCCTCTACGGCGCCCAGCAAAACTTAAAACAACCAAGCGACCGTATCTGTTTCCAGTTAAATCTCTGATTCGCTCTTTATATGAGCACTCTTTGCAACATTTATTTCTACCAACAAACTCTGCTGCTATCTTAAACTCCTTGCCACATTTCGCGCATTTACACGAGAAATACTTAGTCGCGCCTATCTTGAACACGGGACCAGTAATAACGATATCGTTATATCTCTGCCCAATAATTATTTCATCAACTCTCATATAAAAAAACAATCCCCCGCGTTCAATGGTAGGTGTGAGCAACCATCTACTAACAGGGGCTGTAAACTTTCTTCCGGTATCTCACACATACCAATGCAAAGATATAAATTATTTCCGATTATTCAAAATTTTCCACTCGATCATATCCATCACGTCCGCAGTGCGAGGCTGCTGCTCATATGGAAGTTCCCAATCATCAAACCATCTGACGCACCTATTCCCAGTTGCCTCCCAATCTTCGAAACCGTCTTTGTCGGGATAACAAAGCAATTTCGGATCCCTTTCACGCAGGTTATTTTTCCCGGCGGTAGCAATTACCGTCTTCCCGGTCCATAAGTATAAGCCAAGAGCCGATTTTTCACTCTCAACCGTAAGGATGTCGCCATCGCCACAAGCCGGAATTAGGTGAGAGCCAAAAAAACACCTTCCCGAGAAACCATCCGCCGTTCTGTATTGCCTTGTCCCTCCAAAATTCTTATCCCTTCTGCCGGTCGGAAGATATTTCATGCGTTTGTCATGCAAAATTCGCCCATCTTGGTTAACCACCCAAAACACGGCAAGACCTTGACTATCAGTGGTCACATTATACCTATCGAAGGCTTCTCTGACCCTATCTTCTGGGAAAAGTGTGCAGAACCAGCAGAAAAGAGGACATTTTCTCAACTCGTATGCTTTCGCCGCTTGCAGAATATCTATAGAAACATACTTAATCGTGGTCTCCTTAACCCTTACTTGATGCTCTGTCCAGTCTATTGCTTGGCTTTGTCCCTTAATAACGCGGATAGCCTCCTTGTAGTCGGCACAATGCCCAAATTCAATCAACCATTGAGGTAAACTGATACACCTTCCCCCTTCTTCAGAAACCCAGACAGAACCCCTGCTGATAAAAACCTTCAACTTGTCTTTTCTATAAGGATGTCTGTCGCCATTCAAATAGTATCCACCTTGCAAGCCGTTGCCGTGCTGTACCAACTCCATTCCCATCAGTTTCGGCGCGTTCCGAAGCGCGACCAACGGGTCATATATCCCTCTAAATCTGTCTTCTTTGCTCATAGCCTAAAATGGTAAATCGTCCTCGCTCTTAATGTTGTCAAACTCGGTCTTCACTGCACTCTCTTCCTTCTCTTCCGTCAGTCTCTGCTCCATGTAGTACCATACTCCGTCGGCTCTCCTCTTGCTCACAAGGCCCATCTTCTTAAACGCCTCTGTTACGGCACTCCTAGACCTCGGTGTCTCTCCCCAATCCTTGCAATAAGTCAAGTACTCTTGCACCCATTCCTTCAGAGATTTCCATCCGGAAGCCATATTGTTGTGAGGATCTTCAGCAGCGACATATCCCATCGTCGATATCCACCTGTTCAGAGAGTTAGCATTCTCCTTCATTTCGTTCACTATCTCCCTAACGGTATTCGCTATCTCAATCTTCCCGTCATTCTTCACAAAAGACCTATATCCCTCATATACCCAATTGAAAATAGCGGCCTTCACGTCATCCGCTTGCAACTTCTTCTCCAACGTGACGTCCTTGTCCCTCTCGTCAATATGATTGGGAGCCAAAATAATCAAAAATCGACGAAAATAGCCATCGGTATCATCAGTCGTAGGAGGCATACCATTCGCGCAACAGAGCATAAGGGGCACTTTCGTCACCTTTGTCGGCCTCCTTGAATATGGATGCCTTCCGGTGAACTCACCTCCCGACACAAAAGCCTTGAAATCGCCTCCGCTGAAGTCCTTTTTGCTCACATCGTCGCAATAATTAACAATCTTGCCATTCACATCTGCAAGATGGTATTCCGCTTGATTCCCTCCTTTAAACAACTGCTCGGGGCTATAACTGCTCGCCACACTATGCCCCAACATATTAATTACTGCCTTACAAATGATACTCTTTCCGTTCTGACCCTCGCCGACAACAAAACAAATGTATTCAATCTTGTATTCCGAGCGTTTAGCGAGGAAGCATCCGCAAAATTGGTGAAACGTCTCCCGCATCTTCTCGTCCGGCACTGTCTGACCGAGAACTTTGTCCCATAATGCCGACTTCGCCCCTGCTATATAGTCAAAATCAAGGACTATATCCGTCTTGTATTTGACGTCAAAAGCATTCAAACGGCCCGTCTCGCAATCAAAAACGCCGTTCTTAAAACAGACATACCGCCTATCGGGGCAAAAATGGCATCTCTCGTCTGATTTCAACTTATTTATGCAAAAATCCTTGATACGAGGAGCAGAATTGGCCTGATATACAATACCTACGTCCATCCGTTCCATCGTCTCAAGAATAATCTCGCTCAATATCTCGTATTCGGTCGAATCTATTACCTCAAAATACCGACCGTTGAAGATATATAGCATGTTGTCCTCGTCCATCTTGAAGAAATCACAGCCCTCATCCCCGGATATGCCGCAAATGTACCGACGGAAAGCCATCGACATGCTCGCCTCCGTCAGCTTATTTATCGTCTGATCCGAGGCCCCTGCCCCATCTATCGTGGGACCAACCGTCGAACATAGATAATCTATGATATAATCAAATTTCACAGAAAATTGCGGTTTTTAGTGAAAAAAGACTGAACGAATAGGGCCTCTCCGAAGAAAGGTGGGTACATCCCTATCCGCTCAGTCCAAACTCTCTATCGCGCCGTACCCCTAAGCTCGCGAATATACATAAAATATCCTATAAATCAAAACCTCGTTGCGACGCTCGGAATCGAGCCGAGTCTGGGAAAGCCAAAATTTCCAGTGCTACCTTTACACCACGTCGCAATTCCATGCTACTCGGCGAAGAAAGCCCTGTACCACGAACGGCACTCTTCCTCACTCGCGAACAAGACGTCGGCATCCACGATGCCCTGATGCCCCACGAGCTGATACTGCTCCTTCACCTCCAAGTAGCCTCCTTCCAACTTCTCCTTGAGGCTCTTGCCACTGCCTTCGCTCGCCTTGCCCTCTACTGGGACGGGAACAAACAAACACCCATACACATCATCACCCTCGACCTTGCATGAAAGGCTGTTGAACAAATACACGCGGTCCCCCGGCGCAAACTTACTCTTTTTCATACTTCTTTTATTTAAATCCATGAACTACCCTCCCTACAAATCACGTGCCATAACTACCTATTATCTCCATTACCAGCTATAACGCCTCTTTCCTTTCGCGAATGAAGTTTTTGATGATTCATTTCGCCAATCTCCTCAAGCGAGAATCCGAGATCATTTGCCAAAGTAGCACAATACCAAAGGACATCCCCAATTTCCATAGCGATGGATGCCTTCTTCTCATTCGTGAACTCGCTGTTGTTGTCGCGGAAAACCTTCTTCACCTTCTCGGCAACTTCGCCCGACTCTCCCGCGAGACCGAGGGTCGGATAAACGATGCGCTTGTCCTCTGGATAAACCGCAGTTTCAAGAGCGCCTTTTTGAAATTCATTTAATGTCATACTTTCATTTTTTTTTGAATCGTCCTGTTGTTTTATCTCTATCCATAGGATTTAACTTATTATGGATTGACGTGTGTTCGCCCCTTGTCAAAACTTCAAGATTTTCAACATCGTTGTTATCGTGATTACCATCTTTATGATGCACAATATAGCCATCTTTTAGCACGAAAAGACCATTTACAAAATCGAAAAAGTCCAAACCAAACAACGATGCGTTCTGTTCTACTATGAGACGGTGCTTCGTAACCCGTCCATTTTTGTCTGCTCGAGGATGTTGTGGCACATATACCATTATATCAACGATACAATTGTTTTTGTTCGGAATTTCTTCCCCTTTAAACGAGGCATTTCTGGCACCACGTAATCCATACTGATGATTGCCTTCTCCCTTCATAAAATCAACCTTGGCAAGACGAGCGCATTCGCGGCAACAAAAAAATCCCATTGTTCGATGATACCTCTCCATTTGATATTTCTTCAAATGAAATGGCTTCTTGCACGTCGTACACACAATATTATCCGCGGCCTTTAACCCCTCTTGACGACAAGAAGGGCTGCAATACTTCGCAGTATCTTTCCGCCTGAAAGGAACCATAAACATTTTCCCGCAAATAGGGCAAGTTTTTTCTAGTAGCATAGTCTGACCTTCTTTTATATTCCCGACCATTGAAAAGCAGAGAAGGGCGGTCAGTTTACCCTTGTCAGCGGGGGATCAATCCCGCCTATCTCTGCTACAAATATACAAAATTAATAAATATCAGAGCCCTCAACATATTTACAAAAATCAACATCTACTCCTTCGCGACCGCGCTCCGCATCCCTCCGGTCTATCTCGTCCCTCACCTCTATCAGCAAACGCTTCCGCTCCTCGAACAACGACTCCAACTCGGCACGGCTCATATCTCTCAAATTCATAAATCCCTCCATAACAAGCCCCCCGCTCTCTTCTGATATCCGTTGAGACATGCCCTTATCGAGGCGACTCGCACACCTGTCGCTTCGCTCGCCTCGGCAACACTGCTCCATATGCCGACGACCTCGCCATCCAAGTCCCACGCCTTGCACCATCTCTCGGCAGGCTTACGACCCCTCCGCCACACTTCCTTCTCGTCGCTCCACTCCAAGTTCTCGGCCCGGTTGTCCCTCCTGTCTCCGTTCTTGTGACGGACCCATTTCCTCAACTCCGCGTTAGGAACAAAAGCCCTCGCTACAAGATAAGCTATCTTCACCCTCTTCCCGTGCAAGTTCACGCCTTCTCCGCCTATCGCCTCCAAGGGCATACCTCCACTATATACAACACCCGCGTCGCTCACGCTGTACCGAGAGTCTATCTCCACCACACGCTCCTCGCGCCTACCCCTGAACACACTCATACAATTCGGAATAATCACTATATACATATCCCCCGTCAGCAAGCACCAAGCCCGCAAACGTCTGAGTCAAGCCGTCCACTACGGCACGCTCGCGAGAACTGCCGAGCAGCACCTCCTGACCTAATCGCAAAGTCTCTTTCGCTATCATATTCCTAATTCTTTTTTAAGGCCGTTCGCTTGCAAGTTCCGTGCCAAAGTACCACCCGAGAGTAATATCTCGAACCTGCTGAATCTCGCGGGACCCAATCTTCCGCAACGGATTCCCGTACTCGAAGAACCCCGTTCCGCTGTTGTTCTGTACAGCGATCACCCACTCCTTCCGCACTCCGCACATCAGGGCATAGACCCTATCCACGCGACGGAACAACGCACCGCCGCATTCTCGGCTACACGTACATGCCAAGGACACCGACGACACCGACACACCGTAGGCCCGTGAAGCCTCTTCCAGATTCTCAAACAGACGAACAGACCCGTCTGAGACATTTTTACTAACTATTACCTGCTTTGCCATCTTTAGAATTTTTAAGCGTTTCTCGGGGCAAATTTAATGCGTTTTTTCCGAAAATGCAAATCAGTGTAGTTGCAACTACACAAATTACACTAATTCTACGCACCTCAGTGGCCGTTAGTGTAGTTAGTGTAGTTGTAATCCCTATATTTTCTCTACGGCCATTCTATTTCTATATATTGAGCATTGGCACACTTTATAATTAATACCTAACTACACAACTACACAAAAACACATTAACACATTATAAATTAAAAAGATAGAACGTGTAGTTTACCCTTACGATAGGTACACAATTCGATTTTTGACTTCACTAAACTACATTTTCGCCCCGCGCAATACCATACCTTTAAATTCTGCAAGTTTTCAAAAACATCTCAAAATCGCCCCTACGACACCCTAAAATTAACAAAAAAAAATTTCAGAATCACACCTCGGCGCTGAGCCGTGCCCCTCGCAAAATACCCCGTACCCCTTTGCAACTCTCAAAAACTCAACACCTTGCAGAATTTAAACGTTCGACAAATTAATGAATCTAAATTGCGTATGATATAAATTTTGTGGTTGCTTGTGCCGGATTATGGCACAAGGTCCCGCGGGCCGTCCTTCGCTCGCGTTATTATAAGGTATATACGCGCGTAATAATGCAAGTGCTTGATTATCAATGTTTTAAATATTTCGTATGTTCAAAAGGTCGAAAAAATTGGTATAAAGGAGAAAATTTTCGTACCTGTAAAATTTTCGTAAAATGCAATAGGAAAATATATTTTTTTATGGTTTTTTTGCCGTACCTTTGTAAACAGAAAGGGAAACAAAGCCCGACAATATTAAGAGAGTTTAATTTTTAAAATAAAAAAAGGAGAAAAGATTATGGAAACTTATCAGCAAATCAAAGCACGCCATCAGGCGGAAGCCAATGCGTTCCCTATCGGAGCCGCGTTTTCAAATCAGCAACTCGCCGAAATGATGCGGAAGTTCGGTTTGCCCAATGACAAGACAGGATATGCTCAAATAGTCAGTCTTGGTGCTGGATGTTACATCATGCGCAAGGATGTTCCCGCGTGGAACGAGATGGCCGAGCGGCACGAGAAGGAGATGAAGGCTTTGCGCAAGAGCCGCAAGGAACTTATCGAGGCGTTGAGGTACGAGTTTGCAAACCACGAGTGCCAGTTTGTGCGAATGGATGAGGAAGTCTGCGCTTGTGTCGGTCTTGATTGGGAAGAAGTCAAGAAAGACGCATGGCTGATGAAGATTTACAAGGATGCTTGGAAACTCTTTTGGAACGATTGTGTAACTAACGATTGGTTTTGATTATGGAAAAGATAATAAACAAGACTTGGTGGGGACGTGTTGACGAGTACGAGGTCGTTGACACGTTCCCTCTTGGGTATATTGTGTGGAATATCGGTAGGGAGAATTTCCCATACGAGGGATATATCCCCCTTGTAAAGCCAGACCCGAACCACGAGTTTTGGGTTCTTCCCTACGGACGGAAGGCGCTTAAATGCAAGGACGAGGGCGAGGCATTGTTCATTTTGAATTATGCAAGCAAGGGCGGCTATCCGAGAAGGCGCAAGTCTGATGGAATAACAGAAGAAGTGTTTAACCAGCTAATCAAAGAATATTATGGCAAATAGAGCAGACTTGAAACTGTACACGCCAGACAGATGGTACTATGTCCAGTACGGGAACGGGCGAGAACTTAATCAAATAGGCTTTCACAGAAAAGAGCTTGCCGAATCCTTTGCGAGAGCCGTAGAGGAAACGGTTAAGCAGTCGGTAAAGAGCGGTGCGAAGCGCCTACCTGGGCACTACGATAGAGTCGTCGAGGCGAAGGGCTGGAGCGTAGATGGCAAGGTGTTCAGCGATTTCCACGAAGCTCTGTGGTACAAGTGGACGGAGCGGCCGAGCGCGGATATCAAAGGAGTGTTTAACGATTAACAATCAGAAATATGGCAAAAGAAATCAAAGCGGAATGAAAACAGAGAATTTGAGAGAAGCCTACAAGGCTATCAAGCGAGGCGAGATAATCGACTGCAACGGATGCCGAATTTGGATTGCATGGTCTGAGAACGGAGGCCATGAGTATATCTTTTGGCGGAGTTACGGACAAAGTGCGGAACGCCTCGGGTTGCAGAATCTGCGCTGGATTATGAAGCAGATAGCGGGGAGCGAGGATTATTCTTTTAAGGTTGTTGAATCAATTTATTAAGGTTATGAAAGTATATGTAGTAACGGCTTGCGAGTATTGGAGCAATTACAGGGGCGAGCTTGGTGCTCGCCACTTGCGGTTTGACGACAGAAAGACATTGTATAAAATTTTAGAAGAAATAATTCCCGACTGGATAGGCAAGGATTATTCGGGCGGACAAGAAAAAGAGTTTGAATATGATTAGACTTATTGCAGAGCAAATCCCTATCGAAGAGGGATTGTATGCGGATATTATTACGGATGTCCGTTACGAAGATGATATCGAGTTGGTCATTTGCCCACATGGTATGCAGCCTCTTTACCTTATTCCGATTGACAAACTGACAGCGAATGCTAAGGAGGGCTTCGACCACGGTCAGATGCAGAATGACAGTTATAAGGTTTTTAACACCTATGATGAATATTGTAGGTGGTTTAATTTAAATTCGGCATAGTTTTTGTTATATAAAAACATTATGAAAAAGGTTATAGGATACGCGGTAATCATTCTGCCGATTCTCGTGGTTGCTGACAAATGGCAAGTATGGGACGGAGGAGTCGGAGCGTTAATACTCTCGCTTATCGCTTTGTTAAATTGTTTAATATGGGGAGAACATTGTAATGAATGCAAGAAGAAGGAAAGAACTGATGAAGATCAGTGACAAGTTAATGGAGATTCAAGCGGAACTCCAGTACATTAATGAGGAAGAGCAGGAGGCGTATGACAACACGCCTGAAAGTCTGCAAGAGACGGATAGATATGCAGAGAGCGAAGATGCTCTCTCAGCCATGGATGATGCAGACGGAGCCATTCAAGAGGCTATTGATTATTTGAGCGATTGGATAGGATGATGACAGCGGTTTTGACATATGAAGGATACGCCCTTTATGAATGGGGGCGCGGATGGAAGAGCCTTATTGATGACGAATGGATTCGGTTCGATACGGCAGGTCAATGGGTTCAATATATAAACAACAAAAAAAGAAAGTAAAATGGGAAGGATTTACAGAAAAGTTATTGCAATCAATGAGCAGACGGGGGAACGCAGAGAGTTCTCTGGTATTTATCAAGCGGCGAAGGCTTTGGGGACATCTACCCCTAGTGTAAGCATCAGCCTTGCCATGGGCACGGCAGTAAAGGGATGGAAAGTATATGATACACCGGAGATGATGCGTCAGCGTATTGAGGAAATCAAGGAACAGATAAAGATAGTAGAAAATGAAAACTAAAGACCAACTTGTCAGTCTCGGCCTGACGGAAATGAAAGCCGACGAAGTTATGATGCTTGAGAGCAAGATGCTGGATCAGGCTGTGAAGTTCAGTTTTACCAAGAAGGATGGCTCCGTAAGGGAGGCGGTCGGAACGCTTGACCGCAGCAAGATGGTGCAGGAGGACGGCAGCTTGTGGGAGCCGAAGGGCGAAGCCGAGCCGGACGTGCCCTCACTGCTGAAGTTCTGGGATTTGACTTGCTCGGCATGGCGGTGCTTTTCAGTCGGTAGTCTTATAGCGGTGGAGGGGTAGGAGATGTTTATAGCGGATGGACTAGCATACATAGATATGCCGCTGACTGTTGGTCAGCTTGAGGAAATCCTCTCGACTGTTAAGGATAAAAAGACGCTGGTGCGTGTAAACGACGAGACTTGCGCAGACATCGAGATTACCGCAGTAGCACTTCCTGGACTCAAGGTATCCATATACATCAACGGAAAAATTGTGGAGGCATAATTATGGAGCAAAACTACATTCTTGCGAAAGATGTAAAATCTATGACTTTCGCCCCATTCTCCTGTCCGGCATTCATCAGCCAAAAGGGCGTTGGGCCGATGAGGATACTCGGTTTTTTACTCGTGTGCGGAGAGAAATATGATGATAACTGCGACCAGATAGGCAGCATACCTGTTATCGACAGTGGTATTGTCTGGTCCAGTATGGACGGGAATAATATCGGCGTTAATGTATTCTATCCTCCACTAAAAAGGGGGAGCGTCTGGTACAAGAATATTCTCAATGACTTCCTTGCCGACGAGGGTAATGGTGACGAGAATTGTTTCGTTGAGGTATGCAATAGAATAGGATTAACAATTATAGATTAGTTATGGCACTCAGAGTAAGTTACAAGAACCGCATCGGTTACTACACGAAGACCGAGAAATGGCCGGATGAGCCTGAAAAGAAATTCAAGAACTGGATGTGTCACGCCAATGTTGACTTGTGGGCGGACATGTACTTCTACACGGCGAAGGAAGACTACGATGATTTCGGCACGAAGGTGAAAAAGGGAGACAAGCGTGTTCAGCTCATCGGATTCTGGTGCGACCTTGGCCACCTCAAGCGTGCCATGAAGGATGACTGTTACCGTGGCGCGGATGATTTCCACTTCTTCGCAGACCAGATGGACGCAGATATTTGGAAGGCCGTCAAAATCCTCGTGAATGCGGGCAAGAAAGTCACTATCGTCAAATCACAATCGAAAAAGAAATAAGACTATGACACATTGGTATGTAGTAGATGACGGGGGTGTCTACAATGTTTTTTCCTCCGACATGTTCGATAGTAAGGGAAGATATATAGAGAACAAAGCAATGATGTTCAATGATCTTGATATCGTAGCGGGCTTCACTTCTATGGAAGAGGCTTTTGATTACGCGGATAAACTTAATTATTAGGCACGATTATTGTAAAAAACTATGATTATGAAGCAGATTAGACAAAGGATGGCGGATATTCTCCGCGAATTGCAAGAAATTCAATCGTGGGCGATGGAACATAGTATTTATACGTTCAATGTGGGCACACGAGTATATCCCCTCGAGGACGAGGGAGAAGGCGAAGAGGGCCTTATAAGAGATTATGGCGACACGGAGGAGAGGTTTGTTGACGTAGTTGTTTTTAAGACTGGAGACGACAGTGATGAAGATTATCTCTCGACAAAATTCACGCAAGACGACACGTCAATAAAAATATACCAAAAAATTAACGAGATAAAAGCGTTCATCGGTTATGTATAATATTGCGTTTTACGAGAACGGACAGTTCTGCACAAATATTGGGGGACCTATACCCACGCTTATTGAGGCGATTAAGCAAATAGAGGAACTCGCCAAAAGATTAGACACAAAAGGTGTCTCAGGTTATTACGGGTATCAGTATAATCGCATAAATACCCCTTGTGCTATCCTTGTGACAGACCGATGGGGGTTGCCTATTAAAGAGGAGGAGTGAAATGTTTATAATCGTATATATTCTCTGTGGGCTGTCATTCATCCCCGAGTTGTTTAACGAAAAGAGATAATAAAATGTTTTTTGTAATTATGTTTTTCGCATATCTCGATGATATGCTTGCTCATAGAGATGGGTAATAAGTTTGCTACATATATTCGTGTTAGTACACGCAAGCAAGGCTCGAGCGGATTGGGTCTTGCAGCACAGCAAAGCATGTGTGACGAATACGTTTCTCGCCATGGTGGCATTATTTTGGAGCGGTTTCAAGACGTGGAGTCAGGAACGCACCGAGACCGCCCGGGTTTGTGGGCCGCTATTGATTACTGTAAGGCTCATAGCACTCTTTATGATCAATGTACTCTTGTTATCGCTAAGTTGGATAGGCTCGCAAGAGATGTCGAGTTCACCTTCAGGATAGTGAATACGGGAATACAAATTGTGTTCGTCGACATGCCTCAGATGAATACGCTTTTGCTCGGTATCTTTGCGGCTGTGGCGCAATATGAGAGGGAGCTATGTTCTAATCGTACTAAGTCATCCCTTAAGGAGATAAAAGAGGATATTGCAAAGCAAGGTGGTCATATGACTCCCGAGGGGAAATGGGTAAAAGCCCTCGGGGCTCCTAAAGGTCATGATTGGGGCGCTATCGCTGGAGAGGCTGCGGGATTGAGCCATCACAGGAAGGCGCAAGATTGGCGGGCTTCATCCGCCCTATATATAATGGTCGAAAACAGAATAAGGAAAGGCATACCAAGGAAGGATATTCTTGCAGAGGCTCAAGACCTATATAAAAAGAACCCTGCTCTGTACGGGACAAGGAATGGCAAACCCCTCTGTGAAGGAACCCTTTCTCGATGGATAAAAGAAATTAGATTATGAAACAATTCGATGTTTATTGTGCGGATTATCGTGAAGGGTATTATGAAGATCCGAAGTGCCCTTGGGAATGGCGAGGATCCGGATGCTATGATATATCGGTATATTCGGTAGATTTGTTTAAACTAGAGGTTTATGCCAATAGTGAAGAGCAGATTGCCGACGTGGTAAAAAAATGGAGTGACGCACAAAAGGACTTAGGCTATTTTGATGTCTTGTGGTCCGAGGTCTCTGACGATAGTTTTACCGATGAGGATTTTGATGATGACACACCTTTTGTCGATGGGGTTTATTGGCGAGAAGAAGTTCTTGGCCCGTCCGAAGAAGAGGAAGATGATATTCTCTCAGTCTTTTCTAAGGAGCAGATAAAGAACTATCTTAAGGGAGCGACACTTTATAGATAAAGCCAATGAATAGGAGCAATAACCTCTGCCTTAAGTGCAGATTATATATACTAGGGAAATGTAGATGGATTCCTGGAGAATACTGTTTGGTAACAAGAAGTAGATGAACAAAATGACTGAACAAGATAAACAATTATTGCTCAAAGATTTATGTGCAAGATTACCATATGGGGTGAAAATCAATATATATGATGACTATTTGGGAACAACGAAAGATGAGGAACTTAATGTATTTCATCTCGACAGCACCTACAGTATCGAATATAGAAAGTTACGGCCTTATCTTCGTCCAATGAGTTCTATGACTAAGGAAGAGAAAAAGAAAATGCAGGCACTCTATCATGAAAATACACAAAATGTATTCAAAGACCCTGACGAGATAAGAGCATATAGATTTTATGATATAAGTGTTGTTGACTGGCTTAATGAACATCATTTTGACTATCGTAATCTTATAGAAAAAGGTCTTGCTATTGTTGCTCCAGAGGACATGTACAAAACTGAATAAGATATATGACATCAGAAACAATAAACATGGAAATTGGATACGAGGATAATGGAAATATCATCTTCGTTGAAATAGATAAAGATAAGATTCAACTAGTAAGAAAAGCACTCGCTTATCTTTATAAACAAGAACAAGAGGAAAAGAAGAAGTTAAGAGCTCTTGAATCAACCTGTCGCAATTGCAAATTCTCAAACCAGAGAGACCACTATGACAGAACACTTACTTGCAGTGAAAGAATAGTAAATAAATACTATCACAAAGTCGTTAGACCATCAGAAACTTGTGATTTATTTAAAAGAAAAGAAGAAAATGAGTGAACCAATTACTGAGGACTTTGTTTCATTTGAAACAGCTAAACTTTTAAAGGAGAAGGGATTTGATGAACGAGTAAAATCCTACTACACTGAATCGGGTTTAGAAGGATATATGCTTGCATTGAAAGCAACTAAAAATACGGAATTGGGCAGTGGGTTTATTGCTTGTCCAACTCTTCAAATGGCAATGAAGTGGTTGAGGGAAGTTCATAAGATTTTTATCGACGTTGATTTTGATACAATAGAGTTTGGAGATGAGCCTTACTACACCATAATTACAGATATGAGTACATGTAGTTATATTACAGGACGGCCTGCTTTAGGCTATAAGACTTACGAAGAAGCTGCTGAATCTGCCATTAAATATTGTTTGGAAAATTTGGTTTAGGATATGAAAAGAAATTGTATTAATTGTGCATTTTGTGAAAGGTTTAAGTATTCTTCGGAAGATAAGACAGAAATGATGCGTTGTTGGGAAGAACCAGGTGTTTGTGACCACGCTTTTGTTCAATCTATGAGTGATGCTGAAGATTATGTTTGTGACGAGCATCGCACAAAAGAAGAAAGAGAAAAAGAGCTATTTGAAAAGGCGAAAAATTCTTACATATGGTGCAATCAACGCCTTAGAGAACTAGAAGAAAAATATCCCTCTTTAAAAGATTTGGTTTAGAATATGGAAAAGGAATTATATCCGGTATTTTGTGTCGATGTTTGTTTTACTTCATACGCTATGGACTACAAACTTATCGGTGCAAAGAGTCGTAAAGACCTTATTGAGAACTTTGATTGGGCTGACGGAAACATTGATATTTTTGATGAAGCCTTTACTTTTGAAGAAGCAATGGACCATATGAAGGTAGAGGATTTACGTATTCAGCAAATCGAAGGACTTTACACAGATACTCCTTATAAGGTATTAGACAGTTATTCATATTATGAGTAAGAAACGAATTGTTAAAGAAACTCTTGCTGATGGAACAGTTCAGTATCGTGTAGAAGTGTTCCTGAAACCATTATTCTTTTTGAAAGGTTATTGGCAAACAGATACATATTTTTACCCATTTGGTAACGGTGTAAACCTTGAAGCAGTCTTTGACACTCTTGAAGAAGCCGAGGAATATGTGTTTGGATATCCAAAATCAAAAGAAGTTGTTAAACGAGAAATACTGAATTATGAACGATGTAGAACAGCAGGTTTTTGACTTAATCGATCACGACTATAGCAACACAACATTTGCTACCCGTTTGTATGAATTATTCTGTAAGCAGGATGAAGCAGTCAAACAATATATTAAGGTAGGAAGGAAGTTCTGGCACTATGATAATAAGAAAATGTGCTGGAGAAAACTCACAGTAACATACACTCGTGCTAATGTTATGTTCTTTACCTTTGATGATGAACCGGAGGCAGAACACGCTTGGTTTATGGGGAGTATGAATTGTCTTTGTTTACATGCAGCTGAGATACATCCATATGAAATCAGTGAAATCCTACGCGAGTGGTATCCTGACAATGATTTTGCTGAAATATGCAAGTATTGTAATTGGGATGACTGTTGTGGACAAATAACAGTTGAGGTAATTTGGGACTAATTAGATGAAAAGATATGATAGCAAACAATGAAGAATTAAATGAACAATTTGCTACAATTCCAACAGAGTACAGCGATGAGATAAAAGCGAATAAAGTTCTTTTCGCAGTATTTGATGCTGGATATAAGTCTTGTGTAAAGGAAGCACTTGATTGGCTAAGAAAAAGAGGCGATGATTATGTGTGGTTCCTTGAAGAAGACGGTGGATTAACGGAAGATATGTATGAAGACTTGGAACGGTATTTAAACGGTAGGTTAGAAGTTAACGACTTATAACTATAGAAGTCTAAAGTCTACGAAGAGACATGTAAAGACATTATTAAATATTTATTAGATATGATACCTTTAATGTTAGTATTGGGTTTTGTATTTATTCTCAGTATAGGAGCTATAATTACTTCTTGTGGAGTGTCAGATATAGCATGTGAAGGCTTAGATATAAAGAACATAATAATGGTGTTGGTTGGAATAGGAATAATCGTTATTGCTGGTTTCTGCTTAATTAAATCAAGTAAGTGGTATTACGAAAAAGAAAGTCCTAAAACAGAGATTGTTACCTCTGTTCCTGCACAGATTGATACTATTATTACTATAAGAAATAGTGTCTCTGACACTTCTTACATTTATAAGTTTAATCCTAACAAAAAATAAGTATGACTGATAAAGAAAAGGCAAAAGCCTACGATGAGGCCCTTGCATTAGCAAAACGATTGATAAGTAACAACTGTACCGAAGTGGAAAAACTCTGCCTTAAATGTGTATTCCCCGAACTTAAGGAGAGCGAGGACGAAAAGATAAGGAAAGAGATTATAGAATACTTTGAGCATTATAGCGGTGGTGATAATGTTAGTATCAAATTTCCAAAATGGATTGCTTATCTCAAAAAGCAGAAAGATGCAAGTAAAGCAATAGAGGCTGTTGAAAAGATTGACAAGTACATTGACGAGCATCTTGCTAATGCACATGATATGAAGGATTCCAACCCAGATAAGAAATATTATCGTGGATTGGACGATGCTCTTGGCAAAATGTCCGGAATATTGCAAGATGTTTATTCCGGAGAAAAGCAGAAAGAGCAGAAGCCAATAGTTACTCACGGCGAAACATATCATGTGGATACATTAGGCACACAACAGGTGATTGCTGGTAAGATGCCACAGAAATCTACAGAGTGGAGTAAGGAAGATGAAAGAATCTTGAAGGGAATTATTGGTCTTATTGACCACGACCAGCACTACGGTGTAAGCAATAATGAAATGATTTCTTGGCTCAAATCCCTTCGTCCCCAGCAAAAAGTTGAGTGGTGTGATGAGGATGCAGATATGCTTAATTGCTGTATTTCCTCTATTGAAGAAGCAAAGGAGAATCGGTACGCTTATAAGGAAACGGACGGAGATACTTCGTATGACAGAGAAATTGACTGGCTCAAATCCCTCAGACCCTCTTGGAAGCCAAGCGAGAAGCAGATGCGCTACTTGTTGGCGGTTATAAATGACCCGAATAATATCGGTGCCGAATCTTGCTATCTGACTATTAAATCTCTTTACAACGACTTAAAGAAACTAACATAAGCCATAGGGTGCGAACTTGTCGGCAAACAAGGAATCCTTACAACTAGTCAGTAAGGAGTCGCACCCTTTTAAATTTATTCTATATGACAAGAAATGAAATAGAGTTGGCCTGCGATTTAGCTTGGCAGAAGAAATTCATCGAACTCATCGGGCACAAGATTGGGGATGAAGTGGAATGTACTTTTTTCCCGAATAGTGGTAATTCCAAGAGCTCGTATGTGTGCTCAGTTATAGATAAAGGTATTATCGTGGAAACAGATAAAGGCATATTCGTTAAGAGCAACAAACAGTACGATAAATCTTACGAAGTAAGAAGATATCCAAATAGTTCTACAAGTCTTAGTACCTACTGGGCCTATCGAAAGGAAAATCTCCTGTCTCATGTTAGATATATTAAACAATAATTGATTTTAAGATGAAATACATTGACGCAGAAAAATTGACAAAGGCCATTGAGGACAAAGGTCTTGACTGTTCCTTCGCATTGAAGATGGAACGACTTGATACTCTCGCTCTTATTGACGAACTCCAGCAGGAGCAGCCTTCTCTTCCCTCCAATCTTGACAAGGCAGCAGAAGAATATGCTGATTACAATTCTCGAAGGTGGCAAGAGGACGGGGATATTTATTATGACCATAGCAAAATAATGGATGCTTTCAAAGCCGGAGCAAAATGGATGGCTAAGCAAGGAGTGTATGCATATTGTATAGAATCCTCTAATCCTGTAAGTGAAAGTCCAGATAAAAAATATCATTCTATTACACTTACCTACGAGGAAAATGAGAATACTCCTTATGTGCGTGCTGGTGATAGAGTAAAAGTAATCTTACGAAAGATATAATAATCTAACGAAAGCCTAAAAGAGAAAGAAGATGAAACAATACGTGATAGTCTATAATGATTGCGCTGGTTCCCACATACTAATGTCTGGTAAAACTCCTATAAACCGAAAGAGTGCAATCAGAATATATAACGACTTAACAAGGAGGAATCTCAGAAGCGGATGGGGCTGGTACACAATTGAAGAATTCAAAGGAACTTTTAATAAAGTAACAGTATGAAAATACCGTTTAATGTAAAATATAGACCACAGATTGAAAGTGGTGAGTATAGGGTGGAAACCAAAGATGGAAAACAAGTCAGAATTGTTTCTTGGGATAAAAATGGGTTTGAATGCAAAGAAATTGTTGCTCTTGTGACAAATGCAACAGGGACGGAGAGTTATACGATTGATGGTCTCTTACGCTCTAATTCTTGTCAGAAGAATATGAACCTTTTCATTGTCACACCAGAGGAAGAACTAAGTGTATTTGAAGAAGGACTTAACACATTCTTATTTGACTTCGTACATACAACAGTAGATGAAGACCCTATTAAATATGTCAAAAAGAATTCAAATGTTCTCCTTTCCTTTGCCCGCCAGCAATTCTTTAAAGATGGCTATGTTATAGAAAAGAAAGCCTTTCACGATACGGTAAAGAAAGTTGACCCTAAAGTGATGAAAGAGGTATTTGAGAATATAGATAATACAGAGCGAACAGAGTTTGAGCAAGAATTGGTGAACTTCTTTAATGAAGGTAATGCAATTCTGCCAGACAAAGATGGTGTGTACAATAAGCGTGATTGTGATGAATTTTTGCACAAAAGTGCAAATAAACTTCTCGCTATTGCAGAAAAAGAACTATCTGCAAAGTATAAGGTTTCCAGTGACATGAATGGCTTTGCTTACGGAAAGGGATACGAGGATGGAAAGAAAGAAGCAGAAGGAAATCTTACTGAACAAATAGCCAAACTCATTAAAGATTTTGAGGCACACGTCAAAAATAGCAAGACCTTACTTTCTGTTGCATTTAATGAGGGGAAGAAAGAAGCACAAGAGGACATGAAAGAAGCTCTTCGCATTGAATATGAGAGAGGCAAAGCTGATGCATTGAAGGACTTACCTAGATGGAAGAGACTTACCCCAAACACTAATGACCCTCTTTCAGAGCAACAACTCTCTAAAGAACTCGAAAACAGTGTGTTAAGGATAGATGCTGGTGGTTATTGGTGGGTAATAAATCGCGAAGAATTAAACAAACTGCCAAAGGATTGGGTAGATTTTTCTAAATGTGTATAACTAAAAACAAGAAAGAAATCATAATGAAACCTATAGATGTTCCAGATGTAGTTTATATTAGTACATATGGTTCCTATGAGCCTTGGTCAGAAAGGAAAGAGGACGAGTCTGATGTATGCTACCTTAAAGCAGAAACTCTGATTAACGAAATTAATCGTGACCTTAAAGCCCTTCAAGAAGTAGAACATCTTTCAAGCTTTGAAGTTGAGAAAGCATGGAATAGAGGTTATGCTAGAGCTAAGGAGGAAATACTTGAATTTATTCAGGGAATCATAGAAAAGGAAAATGGAAAGAAATGACACTCATCTAACAATAAAAGACATTGAACTCTTGCACACATTTCTTTATGCTGTAAAGAATAATAAACAGGAAATGTTCACCTTTACAAGACTTTCTGATGAGCAGTATGAAGAAGTCTTAAAAAGATTCAAGGAGGCAAGGAAATGATACTGAATAACTACAAAATAACGGAAGAACCAGAAGAGGGAATCTGGGTCAGCAAAAAGGAATTAGAACTACTTCACCAGCATTATAGCAGAGTTGCAGATAAACACAAAAGGGCTTGGACTAATGATTCTGACGGAGGGTTTAAGTTCCCTTTTTACCTTGGGAAATGTGAACTGATAATAGACATACTTAAACACTTTGACAAGTTAGAGGGAGAATAATATGAACAAAGAATTAGCAAAGACCCTTGCAACTGCCCTTGTGCAGTTCACTTAAGCTAATCCAAGAAATTATAAAAAAGGAGAATGCTAAATGACAGACGCTGAGATTATAGCTGAACTATTCGGTAGTCCTTGCAATTATTGTCCTATTGATGAAGAGATGCACATAAATTATGATTGTGAAAATTTCTGCGGTAGTGATGAACAAACAGATGCAAAGTGCTGGCAGATGTATTTTGACCTAAAGAGGAAGGAACATAAGAAATGACCCTTAACCAGCTAATTCAAAAGGCTCAGAACCTTAGTTTCCAACTCTCGTTAGGAGATATTCCTCTATATGATGACATAAGCATAGAGATTCAAGATATAGAGTTTGAGGTAATCACCGATGATGGCGATCCTTATGTTCAAATGACTGTTATTTAAAAGTATGAAAGAAGAACTCACATGGCAAGACATGAAAGACATCATCGCTGCGGAAGGTTCCATATATGACCAATTCGATGGTGATTCAGAAAAGATACTCGAAGCCTATCCAACAGAGGTGGCTTTCTACTCGGAAGTTCTAAAAAGATATAATAAAACAAAGGAGGAAAAATGAAATACGAAAAGATTCCAAGCAAGTATCAAGTAGGCGGACAAGAAATGGAAGTCCGCATGGTAGAGAGGTGCGATGACAACATGATTGGCTCATGCCTTGTCGCTTCTGGGTACATTGAAATAGCCGAAAAGCATAGTAAAGATTATAACCAATCTGAAACGAGCAAGGTTAATACGTTCTATCACGAACTGACACACTCAATCTTAAGAACGATGGGAGAAACAGAATTGAATGACAATGAAAAGTTTGTCTGTACTTTCTCCTCGTTCCTTACCGAGGCTATGAAGAACGCTTATTTCAGAGAAGAAGAATAATCGGCGGCATAAATTAACCGAATAGTTGACAACTACAATCTTTAATCTCACTAGCCAGTCCAGATGGGGAGCTATTCCCGCCGGGCTCCCCAGAAGGACAATTTCTAATCAATATGAAAGTAACAGACTATATCGTTATCCCTCCAGATGTTCTTGCATATGACAAGTACAAACTTGCATGGGAGAAGGGAGGAATAATCCTTTCAGAACCAGAAACCCCATACAAGGGAGTATCCTATGTTATGATGGCCTGCGGAGTACTCGTAGACCGCTCGTTCAAGAAACTTGGCCTTCCTATCGGACAACTCAGAGTGATTGAGAAAAGGCATCCTGACAAAGCGGAAGCCTACGAGGTAGCCAAGAGGTTAGTTAATGTGAAAAAACTTCTTACACGCAAAGGAAATGACTAAAGAACAAGTGAGAAAACCGAGAGTGACTTTCCCCTCTGGGAAGTTCCTCAATGCAGCCGATATAAAGGTCAATCTGATGCACCTTGTAGCAAGGGCGCTGGATATACTAGTCACAGATACCGTCAACACTTTGAGAGACGGAGGATATGAGTGGCAGAGAGAATCGAAGCAAGCCTTCAAGAGATATGTCAAGTGCGTTGACGATTCCTGCTACTGGTTCCAGAAAGCAATCGAGGACGAAGTTGACTATGCTGTTGAACACAGTGGAGAAGGATGGGAGCTGTATGACTCCTATCTCGAAGATGCTAACGAGATAGTAAGGCTCCTTCTTCTCTACATGGACAGGTCGCACGACCTTTCCAACAGAGATAAGATATTCCGCTTTATCAGAGAGATACCCGAGCAGGGGCTGTTCACGGACGAAGAAGTAGACAGATTTAGAATGAAGAAACTATGACAATAGAGGAAGCAGTAGCAATTCTCCGCAAGCATAACGAATGGCGGAGATATAACGGGCCAATAGGAGAAGGGCCTCAGATGACAGACCCAAAGATCCTCGGAGAAGCCATAGACACAGTATGTGATACATTGGAACGAATAATTAGCCAAGATAAACTATGACAAAGGAGTATGCTGACTATTAAATATTAATTACTATGAATTTTGGGAAAGTATTTCGAACAGCAAGAGAAGAAAGAGGAGAAACTCAGAGAGCCTTCGCCTCAAAATTAGGTTTAACCCCAACCTCTTTATGGAAAATTGAATATGGTAGGGTAAAGCCGAATCAGAATACTATCTCTCGTTTCCACAAAGAGACGGGTATCCCGATAGCGAAAATCTATATTGACGCCATCGAACCTCAAGACTACGAATAAAAAAAGCCCCGATAGGAACCGCAATAACCTATCAGGGCTTTTACCGACTTAATCGTGTCGGTTGCAATGAGGGCAAGATAGTTGACAAACTATGTCGCTGATTTGAATCGTAATGTCGCCGATGATATATGCAACATCCTCTGACATTGGGTCAATTCCATCCGCTCCGCAGATATGCTGTGCGACATGGGCGATTTCATGGACGGTCGTATTCAGTACTTCCGGCCCGTTACTCGCCATCCCAACGGCAGCAACACTGCGCCGTGCCGAGGATTGGCTGAAGCAGAAGCCCTCGTTCAAGCGGCCCGCACACACGTTCTCTGACACTTGTGAAATGATAGAATCGGGAGCCTCCGCCCAGAGAAGGGCGTCGTAGATACTCTCCACATCATACTTGTCGAAGGAGAATAAAAACAAAATCGTCCAATTATGTATGCGAACTTTGCGAGTTATCATTGTTTTTCTTATCTTTGTAGAGCGGATAGGACGGGAGTAGCTACCCTCCGAAAAGCGAAGCTGATGCGCCTGCCGCTCTTTATTTTTCATCAGCTAACTCATAAATCATCAGCGATATGTTGCCGTATCAAAATCTGTCTCTTGAAGACATGCCCGGCGAAATCTGGAAGGATATTCCAGGATGGGGTAATCATTATCAATCTTCAAATCTAGGAAGAATAAAGAGTTCGGCAGAGCTTAATTCTCGCGGTTACCGCATCTATCCACACATAATGCGCCAAGGCTTCAATCAAAAGGGGTATCTAGTCGTTCATCTTTATTACAAAGGAAAACGCCTTTGTACTTCCGTTGGTCGGTTAGTTTTAATGGCGTTCGAAAGTAATCCCGAGAATAAACCGTGCGTGGACCACATCGATACAAATAAAACTAACAATCGAATAGAAAACTTAAGATGGGTAACATTTAGCGAAAACATGAGCAATCCCCTAACTATTAGTAGGCGTTCCGGAATGCCATGGCTGAAAGGTTGCAGCAACAATCAATCTAAAAGTCATCATAGAAAAACAAAGCCCGTTGTCGGCATAAACCCTGACAGTCTTGAAATCCGAGAGTACGCTTCTATGAAAGATACCGCCATTGACGGATTCAGACCAAAGCAAGTCTCTTCTGTTTGTTCTGGTGTCCACCAAAGAACAATGGGATGGAGATTCTTTTATGCCGACGACCCAAAACTTACAGCATACTTGTCCAGTCTACGGGAATTCCAAGAGCATTGAGTTTCGTAAGGAATTCGTCGAAGGCCATTGTGTCGTAGCCGTCCTTGTCTGTGAAGAACTCCTTGACCGCCATAGCAAGGTGAGCCTCGTCGGGGATTGATCCTCCGAGAGAGTCCGTCTTTTTTCGCATAAACACGAAAGGTACATCGTAGCCAAGGTCTTTTTCGATCTCGACATTGTTCCGTTTCAGTATTTCCTTCACGGACTCTTTTGTCATCGGGTCCACCTTGTTGCCGTTTTTATCCCGCATCATGCTTACAGCCCAAACATACATGGGCTTAGAGAAGTGGTAGTCATTGAAAGATAGGTATTCTCGCATTCCGTCCGGGAGTCTGTCGTATGAGTCTAATCTTGCCATATTTTTGATTTTTAATTAAAGGGGCGGGGAAACCCGCCCCAAGTTCTACTAACGGAAGCGACCTCTCGAATCGCGCATACGACGCTCATTCATCATGTCGTCATCATCCCAGTCGCGGCGGCCATAAGAGCCGCGCATACCGTAGCGCTCTCCGTACTGTTCGCGCATTTCCTCTGCGAGTTCACAAACTCGTTCGAGTCCTTCTTTAGCCATATCCATTGCCTCATAGAACTCATCGGAGTCCGATTTGCGGCCATAGTTGCCGCTTCTCATACTGATTACTCGGTAAGACATTTGTTATTCCTCCTTTTTCTTGCCTAACGACTTAGAGAGCATTCCCGTAAGTGCCGCGATCTGCTCGCTCATCCCCGATAATTGTTCTTTGAGAGTCGCTATCTCTTGGGCTTGTTCTTGCTCCTTACGGAGTTGGGGGTTCAAGTCGAAGAGAAGTTTGTCACAAGACGCAATCACATTTTTGTGAGCATCGACTTGTTGGAGAGCAGAAACACTTGCGCTTTTTATCGCGTTAACCTCATTTATAATCCCATCTCTTGTTTCGCTGATAAGGACGCCTTTTTCGGGGAATTCGGCTATTGAAGAATTAAGAGGTATTCTCTCATAATTTTCGATCTTGCCGTCTACCTCAATGGCTATATTTACAGCGAGATTGTTTCCCGGCATCAGCGGTTGTTGCTGATATCCGATATTAGGATACTGGTTGCTCACTTGAGAAACCTTCGCTACCGCAAATCGCGGTTCGTTCTTGTAAAGAACATATACGGGAGTGCCCGGTCTAAGTGCTGAAAGCATTTTGTTAAAAATTTAGTTATTAGATTGTTGTATTGAGAAGCTGGAGGGTGTCAGCAAGTCTGTCGTAGTACAGCAAGTAGACACCCGGCCCGGGGATGTCGGCAACCGTCCAGTTTGCTCCTCCAGCGAGCGTAACGTTGCTCGTTCCGCCGCCCATAGAGAACCGAATCGGAAGCGTAGTAGTAGTCCCTTCGGGGATTTCCTCGGAAAGATACACGAGGATAAGCCCACGGAACGGTCTGCGGTCCCAGTCAGGGTTGAACTTAAAGTCAACCGAGGTATCCGTTACAAGTACGGAACGGGACTGGATTGTCGGCAAACCGTTGATGTTTACATATTGAAATGGGAATCTTGCCATTGTCAAATCTTTTTAGTAAATTTGCAAAAGGGAATAGGTAGGAGTAATTAACCTACTGACAAGGAGTTTTCCAAGTTCTCTTTTCCCTTTCTATTACTAACTTGGCTCACATAAAAACTGGATTATATGACTAATCAAGAATTCATTGAGTCTATCAGGCTCGAAGGGGAAGAGTGGAGAGATGTAAGAAACGCAGAAGGTCTATATGTGGTATCTTCGTTCGGTAGGATTTTCTCTTTAGAAAGAAAAATCAAAAAATCAAACGGCGTCTTGCAGTCCTTCGCCCCGCATATTCTTAATGGAGAATACAATCGGGATGGATATCGGATGGTTTACGTCAATTACGGAGAAAAGCGCAGGCTAGTTGCGGTACATCGGCTCGTCGCAGAGGCGTTCATACCCAATCCACAAAATCTATCTCATGTCGACCATATCGATAGGAATCGCAGAAACAATAATGCAAGCAACTTGAGGTGGGTTACGTGTTCAGAAAACCTACGGAATAGAGAGCCGCACCCGGTTGCGAGAATATTAAACGGTAAGATTGATAGAGTTTACCCATTCCTTTTCTCTGTTGAGGCCGATGGCTTTTCAGCGCAATTGGTTTCACACTGTTGCCTTGGAAGAAGGAAAACGCACAAAGGATACCAATGGAAATACCTTTCCGCTACACCTTGTCAGTATGTCAAAGAACTCTTCTACTCCCGGGATTGACTAACCCCAGTAGCTGCCATTGCCCCAACCTGGGCCATAGCCGAAGCCGTTGAATCCGTTGTAAAACCCGCCAATGTTCGGGGTCGCCGAAACTGCGACCAAATTGGGGTAATTTACTGTTGCTGTGCTTGGAAGTTTACACTGTATGTCATTCACCTCCTTCGCGATAGGAGCGAGCATCGCAGACAGAGCGTTCGTCTGACGAGCGTTGTCTGCCTCGTTGCGCAACTGGGTAATGATATCGCCTTGGCGAGTGATGGTCTGCTGCATCTCGCGCTTCTCGGCGGCACAGAACTGGTCAATCATCGTGGACTTGAGGTCGGCGATGGCGCCGGCGAGAGTCTCGGTCTGACGGAGTGTTGCGAGCTGGTTCTCGTAGCCTTGGGAGGTGACGAGCTGCTTCATCTCGCAACAGCACGAACACAAGTTTGCGGCGAGGCTTGCATCGCCTTGCTGTATCGCGTTGACAATCTGCTGTGCGGAAAGTCCAGTCTGACCCGCAATCTGTGTGAGACCGTTCTGAATTGTCGAGAGATTGCTCTTGACGGTGTTGACATCGCTATTAAGAGTGGTAGCAAGAAGCCTGATGTCGGAATCAGAACCGTCAATCGCACGAAGGATGGTCTCCGCATTGGTGTTTGCTGTTGCTTGTGCTCCGAGAGAAGCCGCTGCTGCGCCACCTCCGTTTCCGCCCCATCCGAAGAGCCCGTTGTTGCCAAGACCTCCCCAAATAAGACCGCCAAGGAGACCGCCAAGGATGCCTGCACCAAAGCCTGATCCTCCAAAGAATCCTCCATTATTGTAGCCATAACCGTTGTTGTAGCCGAGCCCATTTAGCGCGAGCACGGCAGGGATGTTACCCCAACCATTATTTTGGTTGTCGGGCATAATGATTGTTTTTTCGTCAGCCATTGTTGATAAAGCATTAAAAGGTTAAAATCGCTCGATAGATATCTATCAACAATGCAAAGTTGACAAACAAAAAGCCCACCGCATAGCGATGGGCGAAGTTATCATAGGTGGCTGATTATTAACGTTTTGTCCGCCAATTAGTAGGGGCTCTTTTTAGAAAAGCCTTAAACCGATATAAAACAATATTCCGTTTCGGCTTTTCTGCGACATTTCTTTTTATAATGCCGTTAACCGCATCCTTAGATTTGCCAAAATAATCGGCGATGTCTCCTATCGTTCCATAAACATCCAAATTGGCTTCAAGTGCTTTCGATGCATCATTTATCTCTGCCATAGTACAAAGATTGTTGTCTACCTTGTATTTGTAATAGCCGAGAATCTCAGATAAATATTGTTTAGCGTCCATTGGTAAAGAAAACTTTATAAGCGGCGACGAGAAGCAAAAGGCACATCGCCGACATGATTAATATAGAAACTTTTGCTATCGAGCACGAGAAAGTAACCAAAGAGCCATCAAGTATGACTAACATTTGGGGAATAAGAGGTAAAGCACAAGCAATCTTGTGCCATATACAAAGCCTCAACGCTTTCGATAAAATCAAAAAAGCAAAAATGGTGGCCGAAGAAGTATAAAAGAGTTCATCAATCACGACAATGACGGACTCATCGGCAAACCAATAGAACGCCATCGACAAAAGATAAATAGCCGTATAGATAAAAGGAATTATCTGTACGGCCAAGGTAACGGCTCGTAATTTGTTAACTAGTTCTTTTAAGTTGAGTCTTTGTTGGTCGCGTCCCTCCATACAAGTGCAGGTTCATTTGTGCACTCGTCCGATATATGGGTTTACCTTGCCGTTTATCGGTAGGAGTGACACGAAGTTTTGCTGTTGCAAGTTTCGTGCCACTCTTCCCTTTGGATACTTTAATTTTAACTTTCATCGTCTTGAAAGGTCATCGGCAGTCCAATTTGCGAGGACATCAATAAAGAAGTCTCGTGCGGGGCTGTTGCATGCTTGAAGAGACTGCAATATCTGTTTCAGCATTGCATTGTTCTCTCTAAGCAAACGCAACATCTCTTGCTCGTCTTTAGGCCATTCTGTTATCATATACCGGGATGCGTTCCTTTTTCTATTTCACGAACACCCACACGAGGAGTCCCACGAGTTTGTATACCCACTCTGGCTTGTCGCATGGATAGTCAAGGTCGCAGTCCTTCGTCTGTTTCCTCTTGAAGTTTATCTTATAGCAGAAGTTATGGACCGCAAGTTCTCTTGAAAGAGAGAGGAAAGACCTTTTCCACACGTCAGAGTCAGGATGGATGCCCTTTATCTGAGCGAGGATTCTAGGAAACTTCTTCTTCTCGATAAGGTAGGAATCGGGAATATGAAGATTGGACTTTGTTATCTTGTACTTTATCATAGGACAGCGATGAGGATTATTACTACTAGAGCTATAAGGTATCCAATAATCCAAGGAAGGTATTTCTTCCATTCTTCAAGGAACTTGGCTCTCCCATACTCTTTCCAGTACTCCTTCTTCTTCTCCTTCCAGTTCTCTCCGTAGATTTGCTGCAACCATTTACGGTTACCATACACCATTCCTACGATAGGATAGGCGATTACTGCGAGGATGAGCAGCACGAACATTATCCCCGCTACCCACTTGATGGCCTCTGCACCAAGAGTCTCTTCAATGATAAGTAAGTTCATATCTTCTATAATAACAATAAATTGTTTTTTCAAAAAGTGAAAGAATACCGGGAAATTTCTCTCCCGGTCTCCTCCTTGGGTTTGTGGTTTACTCAATCACCGCCTCAACGAGGTTGGTGTATACTGCCCTTGCCTCTGCATCCTTGTTCTTGATAGTGATTGTCTGCATTGCTCCGGTGTGATTGTATGCAACCCGGTAAGATCCTGCATTGTCACCATCACACCTGTAATTAGCATAATTGGAATTTGCACCAACATAGATCTCTATCCAGGTCGCATTCGTAAGACTGATTGTTTGAGATGAGCCACTCTCTCCGGTAATCACAATGTCATAGTTTCCACTTTGGAGGAGGAATGTGATTCTCACAGACCTTGCATTGGTGAAATCATTTCCGTTTGAAAATGCGGTGTAGGTTTCACCTGCTGCAATGTTTTTTGTGCCAAGTGGACTATATCTCTGCCTGGGTGTTGCGATTGTGGTTGGAGGGAACGAAGCGTAATATGCATCGGCAGGATTCTGATTGGTCAACATGTTCCCTTTCACTATGTTCTTTGCATATTTGAATGTGGTGAATCCCTCAATCCATCTGGCCGCCCCCCTGTTCTCAATGTAGTTGTCCTTGATGATGTGTCCCTCCGTATTTGCACCAGGGTCAATGATTGATGTTGTTGTATCAGAGGAGACCATGTTTCCCTCAAATATGCAATTTCCGAAAATGGACAACTCAATTGGTCTGCCGGATGCAGGTTTCACATTCTTGAAAACATTGTTTTTGATGATCGCCCGGATATGCTGACCCACACCAATCTTTCCATTGTTGCCTATGTCAATGAAATTGTCATGGATGTATGCCTTGTATCCCTGGAGGAAAGCCATTCCGATGACATTCACCCTGCTGCCAAACCTGGTTGCCCGGCATCCGCACACCTCTACATTCTGATTGATTTCCGGGATGTCCAGGAATCCACCATCATATTCTGCAACAATGTTCCTCAAGGATGCATTGACCAGGAAATTTGAGCCAATGATGGTATTTCCATGAGACCAAATGTTGTATATCTCTGCCTTGTAGGTTGCAAGAGCAAAGACATACATCCCACTCCCGGAGTCAACCTTGTTAATCAAGGAGAGGTCATGGATGCAGATGTTTTCTGTGATTCTGTCGCTTTGGTTTGGCAAAACCCTCAAATCCCGGACAAGGCAGTTGACACCAACAAGGTCATCATTGTCTATGTAGTAGTCAAGCCGGATTGAGGTGTTCTCAACAATCTCCACAATCTTGCCAATCCAATACCTTGGAGGATTCTTTGTGGCGGCGTATACCTCATCCTTGGAGACAAACACAAGGTCTCCAACCTGGAAACCGGAGGTGTCAGAAACAAGGAGAGACCACCTGTCAGATGAAATGGTGCATGCAACAGGAGTGATGTTGAGGAAAGACCCGGTGTTGCTGCCGATGGTAAGACCACCTGTTGAGATGCACACCTTGTTGAATCCCTCCGTGACACCATTCACTATCTTGGACTCCCTGCCAACCCCATACAGGGTCATTCCGGATCTCATGGAGATGGGTTGTGTTGTCGCATATTCTCCTGCAGGGAGGAATATGCAATCATTGTAGGATGCTGCATTCCTCAATGCATCCTTGTCATCCGTCACACCATCAGCCTTTGCACCATACATTTGAGGAGTCACAACAGAATTCCGGAGTCCCCCGGTGCAGGTGCAGTCAATGATGGGATTCCCCTGGATCTCCGTATTGTTGTACACAACAGATCCATTGCTGATGTCACCACCATTGAATTTGAGGGTACATCCTGCAGGGATGTTGACGGAATTTCCACCCAGGTTGAAATGATCCCGGATTTCATAGATAGTATTTTCCTCTGTCACCTGTTCTGCAAAGGTCTTATTCTTCTTGAGTACAAGATAGCCCATTCCATCCGGGTTACTCGAATCGTAAGGTCTGTGGTCGGAGTTATTCGCTAAAGCTGCACCTGAGCGAATTTCAGAGAGGTCTTGGATGGTGTCTTGCTTGCCAGATACGTCTGGGATATCCGAAGTGAGAGCCACAGTTCCTTGTTTGTCGGGGAAAGAGATTACGTGCGATGACTGATTGCTTTCCTTGACTATACCGAACGGCTGAATAACCATCGAAGAACTAGCATTCTTAAACCTTAGCGATGCTCCAGATGCCATGTCCCCTCCGTCAAGATTAAGGTCACTCATATTGGTTGGGACAGTCACGTTTACAGCTTTATTTGAATCGGGAGTGACAGTCGTTCCATTGACCTTGACTGACTCGATTTTATTTTTCTGAGCGTCGGCTTCTATCCCTTCAAGTTTACTCTTATCCTCATTGGTGTAATCGTTAGTCGAGAGACCTTTCCCTTCAATCTCTCGTAACGCACCTGCGTCCCTAATGTCGTGGATAACATCGCCAACTTTTATTTTTTCTATATCCATATCATTAAAGTATTAAAGTTTTATTCTCTACCCTTGCATCACTATCGGATATAATGAGCATCTTGTTAACTGGGTCATAAGTCATTACAACCTTGTCTCCCTTGTCGCCTTTCTCTCCCTTAATATTATGGAAGGCGAAATGGAAATTCTTTGCAGTATCAGGGCCATATGTTACAACTTCCACGGACGGAACGCCTGTCGAGGAATCGACATCCGCTGTCGCTCCCCCAAATCCAGCGGTGGCGTCAACCATTTCTTTTAGCACACCGTTCAGGTTCGTCGCGGAAATTTCCCTTCTCCTGTTCTCATATATCTTTGCATCTATGAGAGCCTTTAGTTCTTCTTTCGTCGCAGCCATTAGTCAAAATCATTATTAAAGTCAGTGCTGAATGAGCCGATATATACAGAGCAGACCAAAGACGCATGCAAGGAAAGATGTTTCGCGGAATCCTTCCCCACAAACGATAGGTGTTCTACGGTGTCCTCAGCAGACCCCGTAAAGTTGCCTTCCACGCGGTAGGCTCGTATTGTCAAGCAACCACTAACCATAGATTTGTAAATCAGTCGTATATCTTGCTACTTCCTTGCGGACGCCATTGGGCCAATCATCGTCTGGGACAAGAGCCGTCGCTTTTACCTTAAGAAATCCAGCCCCGATTTTACTCGTATCCACAAGGGCAAGGTAATTGTGTTCGTCAAGTCTTATCATGTCAGCCTTCTCGACTTTCTCCGCTTTCTTCATTGTGTAGAACTCGCAATAGAAATCATACTCGTCCATCGTCAGCCCATCAATGTCGAAAGAGAGGTTTATCTTAAGCTGTGTATCTTTTACTGGTGCTTGCAGTTGTGCCATATCATATCTTTTTTATCAGTTTAAGTATCGGTTTCCTGAATATGTACGCGAGTGCTATCGTAAGCCCCGCGAGAAGCCACCAAAACGCCCCTATGCGAGCCTTTTGCCACCAAGACAAGGGTTTATCTACATACTCCTTTTCCGAGCGAATCTCGGCTTGTTTTTCGACCTTTACCGTATCGTGTACTATGACCTCGTAAGGGACTTTGATAATCTGCGGTTTGCTCTCTAGCGTGTGTGAGAGGAATCCCCCCGAAACGATTGCATCACTCTTGGCATAAGAGTTCTCAAGATGCGACGATGTGTCACGGGTCACTACCCTCTCCACTTCCTTCTCGATGGTGAAAGTGGTGGTATCGTGGATAACCCTGTCACGGTATTCCGTCTTGGTCTCGGTAACAATCTTCTCCACGATCTTTGGCGAGCAACCCGTCAAGGCGAGGAAGACCACTATCGCTCCTATCACATAGGCGATAGCGACCATTATTCCTCCTCGGAACAAGTCCCTTATGAACTCCTTATCCTTCATTTATTCTACTGACTGAGTAATCGTCCAACCCGATAATCCGAAGTTTATCGTCGCGGCGAAGTAAGCCGCCTCGTAATCCTCATACGGCCCCGTCTGCTCGCCCGATATTGTGCTAACCCAATACATCTTATTTCACTACTATTGTCTTTATCTGCCTTCTCTGACATCCGTTGTTGGAACGGAGGCCAACATGAAGCCAGTATGTCTTTCCTTTGTTCTCTGTTATGAGCTGGTCGAACTGGATGTTTTTCTCCCGAACCCACTTCTTGACGAATTCTGTGAACTCGTTGAACTTCGCTATGTTCCCGCTTATCTGTAAGTCCGCAGCCCATCCCCTCATGTGGACGCTGCTCGTAACACCGCCTACCGCCTTGTTCAGTTTCTCGCACCGATAGCCCGAAGAAACGATGATTGGCTTTCCGTAGGCTATCCGCAGGGGCTGTATGAACTTCTCCACAAGTTCCTCAAGGTGTTCCACCTCCTCGAAGTCAGGGGTGTTGTCTATCCCCCTCCTTTTCGCGGTATCGCTCTTGACGAACTCGGACAAAGTGAAATTCGGGAACCTACTCATGGCTTGTCCTCTTTATGAATTGACCACTTCCGTTTCGTCTTGTTAAACACATACTACTTTTCATCAGCAAACCTCCATTTATACCCCCCGGTCTTTTTGAGCCGGATTCCGTTACAACATAAACTAATATTATTCGGGTAGCATCCCGTTTGTCTTGATGCTTCCATCATAGACGAGAATGTCTTAATATCGTTCCCCTCTAAATCCATCATTACGACAGCCTTGGAGGAGGAGTTGTTTAATTGTGACTCTCGCTGTTTCGCTTTCCAAGAAGGATTATTCCTTATTTGGCGATAAACGACGCGCATCTTCTCAATAAACTCTGGGTCTTTATATCTTTCTTTTGCCGCTTGGGATATTCTTTCCCCGTGCCCTCCGTAGTTATTGTTGTATTTGGAAGTACACCACTCAAGGTTCTCAACACAATCGTTCATTGGGTTCTCATCTTTGTGGTTCACTTGAGGAAGATGTTCAGGATTTGGGATAAATGCCATCGCCACTAGCCGCGCGATTCTAAACATTTTTCTTTTACTGCCCTTACAGAGCATCACGACCCCATACCCTCCTTTGAGTTGCCTCCTTTTGCGGATATATTCTGATGAGTGGCTAACACGCCCAATACTATCGACATAATCAAACGCGAGCCGTTTCACTCGCCCCCTGTTACTAACTTGATAAATGCCTTCATAACCAATGATGTCTTTCCAAATTTCGTTTTCCATAATACTAACTTCTATGTCTGTTAATCAGAATCATCATTTTGGGGCATTTTTTTAATAAAGCGACCGCCTTTGCCTCGCGGTTGATTCGCTGCATGCCTACTACTGTTTTCGCTCCGTCTTGAAGGAACAAGATCCGGGTTGATTTCTCGGATTGCATCACGCAGCGTTGCGTTTTCACGTCGCAGTTCTCGATTTTCTGCTTCTAGTGCGATAACTTTGTCCATCGCCTCATCTGCACGCCGCCTCGCTTCTGCGGCTTCGTTCATAGCCTCCACAGCCTTTTGCCGAAGGTCATCTAGCATTGGCTTGTATATTCCATCCATTGTTTTTCGTATGTTCTCTATATTATTCTCCTCGGCTTCCGCTTCTGCCTTAGACGCTCCTGCCTTTTCTTGTCTTACCCTTGACCTGATTGTCAACAGATGGGTTATCCATCCTCCAGCGACTGCCGCTCCGACGAGTTCAAATATTTGTATGATGTCCATTTTTCCCTCTCCTTCTTTTTCAAAAGCCTCCCGCCCTTGGAACGGGAGGCACAACCAAAACAAAAAAAACTAACTAACCAATACAAACTTTATGAAATGAAAAAACTAGTATAGTGAGCATTCACTGCTGACTTTATCCCAAGATTGAAAACGCGGAGGCCAGTTCCCTGAACCGCAGCTCGCTCCCGCTTTCAGCAAGGGCATCCGCTAGGTCTTCCAACTTTACTCCACCTTCAATCGTTATATTCTTTATGTCTTCCCCATAGAAGGAATCAAGCTCGGCGGTGTAGGCATCATTGAGAGCCTTGTACTCGTCCGCTTCCGCCTTTGACAGTCCGCCCTCTGCGGCTTTCTTGATAAGAGGCTCGTTCCCTTCCATGAACTTCTTCCTTATGAGGTCCGCTTCCTCCCTTATCCCGTTGGCGAACTTTGCTATCGAGCGGTAGAACACTATGAGGGAGTGCCTTACATTCTTGTCCGATACCTTCCCTATCTTAATCTCGGAAAGGATATTCTCCATGTTCAGTATCTCTGCTGCTTTCATTTCTTAAAGAAGATTTTATAGATTGCATATCCGTTAAGTGCGAGGTTGGCTATTCCCACCACTGCGTAGAACCACTCGCCCGATACATGAACATAGTTGAACGCTCCCGCAGATGCCGCTATAATTATAATAGCCCAAAGGACTGCCCAAACGGGCTTCATTTTCTCTTTCCAATTTTCCATATCTCTTATTCTTTTATTATTGCACCAGCTTAGTATAATTAGGTTGTGTGGTCTGGAATGTACCGGGTTCATATTGTCCTATCCCGGGCACAAAGTAGGACCACCTGTTATCCCCTGAGTTATGTATCCTGACAATGAAGTATAGTTTATCAATATCCGAGACGGGCACATTGAGCGAAACGAAATCCGCTGCGGGAGAAGTTGACAAGTCATCCCACAATCCCGAATACGCATAGGTCTCCTCACCGCTCATTTCCGGGGTTATCGTTATTCTCTCCTCTTGGGCCACGGAGTCATTTACCCGCTCATAGAGTTCATCATTCTTCAAAAAGAAATCAACATATATATCGAATGAAGCTTCCTGATATTCCGCTACCATAGGGATACGGATACCCGTTATCGTAATACCGTCGTTCGAGAACGTTTCATACCTCGGAGTGCCAAACGGGAGATAGAGGGAGAAGGGCGAGTATGCGGACGGGGTGAATGTTCCCGATAAGGGAAGGGGAATATACACATCATCATTCGCTTCATAAATAGCGAAACAGTAGTCGTAAAGGCTTGAACTGAGAGCCGCCGAGCTTCTGAAATACACCGCTCCTCCAGAATCCAGACCGGAGAGGGTCGTTACCGCTCCCTCGATTCCGCTTTCAACAGGATATGCTACCGATGCCGCCCCCGTGGCACTATGCAGGCGATAAATGAGGATAACTTTCCACGAACCGAGATTTTCATAATCGACGATTCCCGAAAAGTCGGACAAGGTTATTTCCGCATTTGCGTCCTTGGTGAGGGTGAAATATGGCAGGCTGAGTTCTTTTATTGAATGGAACTCCGCGTAGGGAACAGGCGCATTGTGGTTGTATCCATTGAAGTCGGTTAGCCTGTATGGTTCTACGGGAGAAACGGCCCCACCTCTCGGGACGAGATATGAATAAGCCGTTCCATTAAGCATAAGGTTGAGCGCATCAGCGGGAGTCTCGCCCACAAGCTCGGCGGGGGAAGCCCCCGTAGCAAAGCCGTAGTTCAGGGTAGCAAATTGAGTATTCGCAAGAGCGGAAAGCGAACTATGCCTGACGGGTTTGACTTTCGACCACTTGTTAATCAGGGACGATGTGCATAACGTCCCGAGATCGGTAGAGGCTTCCAGAAGCACCGTGCGGACATCTTCGATGCTCACTCCGTAATTGCTGTCAGCATATATTTTCCCGTTTGCGTGTGACATACTACATCCCCAAGTTTTCTTCAATCGCGTCAAGCCTTGACAGTATTCCCGCTATGACGGTGCTGTCCGATTTGCCAAGAGCCGACACACTGCCATCCGCATAGACCCCTCCTGCTATATGGAGAAGGCCGTTTGCTTTATTTATAGTGATTCCGTCAATCGTTATCGAACCGACGGACAGATTGTTAGTTATACTACCGCTCGCAGCACTCAGCGCACCCGTAAGGCTGAGGCTCGGTGCATTTACTGAGGCGAGGAACGTAGCTGCCCCCGTAGTATCATTGAAGGAAAGAGCCTTGCCAAGGTCGCTCCTGTATATGTTGAAGTTGTCCGAGCCGTCACCACTGCCCCTGCCTATGTACCAAACCGATGAATAGACAACCTCTTTGGCGAAAACATGATTCCAATGATTGCCATACGAACCCAAGCTATATGTCAGTGTTTCGGACGGGAGGAGGTTCTGTATGTAAGTATACGGAGCGGAGAAGGTCTTTGTCCCCGTGACGGTCTGCGTAGTGCTGAGGGTCATGTAGTCAGCAAGCGACTGATGTGAGGTTAGATAGCCCTGTTGCTGAACCCATGACTGGGTAGCATAGCCGCTAAGGGAAGGAATATCGGAACGGAGTGCGAGAGTGCCATCTGACCCCGGGAAAAGGTATGTGGTATCATTATCCGCGTCATATATTTGCCCCGCTCCATACACTGTCGAAGATCCGTCGTAATGTACCGTAAGGCCCCCTATTGACTCGGATGCATTCACTTCCAAATCGCTTGAAAGTGAGCCTCCGCTCAAAGGCAGGTAATTGTTCAGGGAAGATGCACTAGCCGCCCCTATGCTCGAAGCAGTAATAGTCACCGCACCCGTCTGATTGTTGACCGATGTGACGGGAGCAACCGAGAGTTTGTTGTTCCAGTTGGTTATATCCTGCGAGGTTATCCCATGTGCGGGGCTTGCGGTGAAGACGGGGTCGGATTCAGTAGTGATACCTCCGCTTCCCGTCTCGATAGTGATGTTCCCGCTACCGAGGATAGATACGCCGTTGATGGTCTTGATGTTCGTCCCGCTAACAAGAGTCGCCTGCTTGCCCGAAAGGAGATTGTTTACTTGTGTCTGCGTGTAATAGCTAGACAAGTCCAAGTGCCCCGCATGAATCTTGCGGTTCTTGTAATCGTCGGTATTGGTTGTCAGTGAGGCCCATACCGAGGAAAGGTCTGTTCCACTTCCCCCACCGCTGGCACTGCTTGTGCCAAGAGCGGAAAGCCAACCGGGAACCCATAAGTTTTGATATTGAGGCTTTAGAGTCACATTCCCAGCCGAGTCGAGTTCAAAGAACGTGCGATCGTCTAATCCGACGACAGCGTTGACGTGAGTTAGCGGATAGAATTTTTCTCCCGTCTCCGTCTTCCGAAGTTCTATGATTTCGACCTCAGCCATTTTTACTCAGTCACTGTTCCGATTATGGTGCCAAAATACAAAATATTTTCTCCAATTCCAACAGCCGTTTCTGATTTTTGTGACTTAACGATTTTTTTTACCGTTGAGGCCGTTGTGTAGTTTTTAACAATATAATTAACATCCCCTTTTACACCCTCATAAGACACCTCGTGGTCTATCTTGTCGGAAAGGACAACTTCGATTTCAGGGATAATATTCGGATTTCCCGAAGAAGGCTCGTTCCAAGTGAACGTCACAGACCTGACGCCAAGAGTAAGGACTTTATTTGGCGTAAATCGTTTGTCAGAGATATTAACCAAGACGCCTGCATCGAGCCTATCGGCGAGAGATGTCGCATATCCCTCGTCTATCTGATGAGCCCTTATCTTGTCAAGGGTTATGACCCAAGTAGCATTGGTCCACGCATTCTCTTGCAAGGCGTCCTCTTTCGATGCCGTGAGTTTTTTCTCGGCCCACTTGACATACTGGATAGGGAGGTCGATGCCTGTAAAGAAAAAATGGTCCCCCTTCACGGGAAGTCCTCCCGTACTAGTGTTGGGGATATACAAACCAGTGGTTTCGTATTCTGCGTCAGATCGGACGAGCGTTATTTTCCACTCAGACGCAACAGTAATGGTATTACCATCCTCGTCTGTCGTTGTTATCCTCTTAGACCTATCCACTTCGGGAAGTTTTTGGATGAGGAATTCATAGTCGCTCGATGCGGCCATCCAACCATCGGAGAAAGAGACAGAGGCGGCATTTCCTAATTTGTCTCCCAGAATGGGGTCCCAAACGCGATGAGCATATTCCGTATCGGACTCGTTCGCCCCTTGTGCTGACTCCCAAATGTTCTTCACCCAAATAGTGAAAACTTGCCTATTCGAAATTCCATCGGAGGGAGTACAATGGAGATATATGTTAGAGATACCATATTTACCAACTATTGAGGGATCTTCGGTATCATATAGTTCTACACGAATATCAACACCGTACGAGTAGGTTCCTGGTGGAATAAGGCTTGTCCCGTATTCTGTGTCCCCCGATTTCACAAACACTTTAGAATCAGCAACGCGGATAATTCCATTAGGAGAATCGCCATTATCAGCATTCCCCTCATACCAAGAATAGACTAATTGCCCGATTCTCCCCTCGGGAACAGTGAACGTCCCTTGAGAAACAATACGCCCCTCATAGTATCTTGCGACTATATCTCCCGTTGATACACGAGGCAGTTCTGTCACTAAATCATAGACCGCATCTTGGCTATCCTCTGCTACGACATTAACGCTGACGACCTCGTCCGCCCGGCCTTGATTGTCAAGATAAACACCTTGAATAGTCGGATAGATATCGTCGTTATCATCAAGTTTGCCTTGCCTCACTCCATATAAAGCGATGGAGTCATCGTCCTTGACGTATTCAACGGGGTCAAATTTCTCATCATTGTGCCCCTTTGCATAAGCCCAATCGGTACGGGCACGCAAACGGTCGTAAACCTCGATTGAATCGCCTTCTTCAAGTATTCTGTGAGGATTAGTCTTCCACCCTTGGACATAATTTCTGAAATTACCATCAAGGAGACGCGAAAAATAGACGGTCTTCAGTTCGGGGATGGCGTCTGGGTCAGCCGCCCATATCGTGTTATATGGATCGGTCTTTTTGAAATATCTGTAAGGAAGATTCTTTTCTCCTCCTCTGCCGAGAAGCACGTTATAGATATCCGTGTCTTCAACATGGCGTTCAAACCGAAGGAGACCTCCATCAAAACCATATTCAAAAATATGGTCATCTATCGTTTCGGAATCATATCCGACTCGAATAATTGTAACTCCTTCAAGATTCGTAGTAATCGTCCACTTGACGCCATATATCTCATTGATTTTAAGAAGGACATCCCATATATACATATAGTCAATAGGAAACTCCTTCACTTCGGTACTACTTTGATAAGAAGGGTTTAGGTCCATTACATAGTTCCCATTAGGAAAGTAGTATGCCAAAACGCGATTGAAGGCGGCGACAAAATTAGGAAGGCTCAGTCTTAAAGAGGAAACATATTTGTCTATTATCATCGTCCCGTTCTCTATCTCTGACATCTCCACAAAGAAATAGCGTTTCAAGTCGTGGATAGGGGATGAAGTAAAGGTTAAATCAATGAGCGAATTCCGAGAACTATTGTCTTTTGTTGCTTGAGGCTTTAAAGTCGGGAGGACGAATCTCTCCCCTCTGAACTCAAGAGCCCACCCCGTAAAATCAGGGACGATATCTCCGTCGATTCTTACTTGGGTAGATATCGTTCTTTCACCCATCTCTTCAAAAGTGACGGTTGCTTGGTGTAATGTCGCATAGGGGGCAGAAGTGCCTTCGCCAAAGTTTATTTCTCTAATTCCCTGTATCATCTGAGAACGGTGTCTTAAATTCGCAAAGGCTAGGTTTAGTAACGCGAATAGTCCATTCGACTACGACTATATCGTTAACTTGGTCGCTCGGGTCGCGCCAAAATTCCGTGGCTTCGTCTATTGGGAAAGGATATCCAACAATCTTATGCCTTTTATAGTCGTTGAAAAATGTCACTTGATAGAACTCTTTTGACCCAAGAGAATCGGCCTCCCCATGAAGCATTGAGTTGAATGCGTCAATTTTAGTATTGGCGTCTTCAATGGAGTCGGCTTGAATAAAAAATTTCACCTTGTAATCAAAAGCGTCGTCTACTGTTTTAGGGAGGATGTGCTCCCCCTCCTCTTCGGGATATGAAGTCGTTTCAAATCCCTTTGTTGGAGGTGCGAGTCTCTTGTCTGAATCCAAATAGATTAGGCCGAGAGTCTGCGTATCCACTATTTCGCCGTTCCCTATTTTTAATCGAACTCTAATCATTTCACATCAAATTTATAGGTCTTGCACAGTAAATCCTCGGACATCTCTGCCCCGATGCGATTAATACCAAAAATATATAGAGGGACGCGGACTTGAGAAGATGAGTTCGGTATGCCCTTAACATCCATATCACATCCATTGGCGAAGTAAAGCATAGGGATTATTTTCTTTTCGATATTCAGACCCGTGCGTATAGTCCCAGAGCAATTGTGGAACACATAAACACTGTGGTCTCGGAGTATCTCCCCGTCAAAATGCTTGTCTATAAAAACGCCGAAATCTCCGCAATCTGAAAAGTCGCGACGGAGTGTAGAAAGGCTCGGATATCCCTCTTCTAAAGCCCAATCAATCGTCCTCTTATATAACTCTATGGCTTTCTCTTTAGATTCGACTTCTTCAAGTGCAAAGCGGTTTTCCGCACACATATGGTGAACGGAGGCTTCGTGACGAAGTTGTCTTTTCCACTGAGAATCCATAACGTCGCAAATATACAAAAACCTCCCTAATTTCACAACTAGGGAGGAATTTTTATGTTAAGTGCCATAAAACCCACAGGTCTTTAGCCTGTGGAATGTAAGGCACTATCCTTGGTTTCTAATATATTCTATAATTGTATTTGGATTAGCCTCGCCTATTGAGCAGACGAAATATCCGTCTGACCATAAGGTTTTCTCTTTCCAAAAGTATTTTCTCAACAT
>Ga0256405_10002482_pt1 | contig 42143 bp, 28 predicted proteins | sample RumenRJG_02DNA_FD_189096 | JGI IMG/M metagenome (GOLD analysis project Ga0256405, IMG submission 189096) | Bovine rumen microbial communities from Lethbridge, Alberta, Canada - RJG_02 | ecosystem: Host-associated > Mammals > Digestive system > Stomach > Rumen | place: Canada: Alberta... | reverse complement strand
TCTTTGAGATGAGGATGGATCCATTCCCTTTTTGATAGAGTTCAAGGACTTTATCCCATTCTTCTTTTGTGTATTTCATATATGAAAATCCCGAAAGTTGTGTCCAACTTTCGGGGTTCACATCAAGTGCTACGGTCTAAATTTTTTTTGGGCGTTCCCCACCATGGTGACCATGCGCACTAAACAACAAGTTGTTAAGTGCTGTCCGCACAACTTCGTGGGTCGGGCTATATTTTACCTTAGTATAATCCTAGCGCCAAGACCCTCAAGATCTTTCTTGATTATTTCAGCATTTGCCTTTGGAACATTAGCCTTCACTACGCTATTACTTTTATCAACCACAGCCCTAGCTTCAGCCAATTCAAGGTTTGCAATAGAACGCACAGCTTTAAGCACATCCATTTTTCTTGCGCCACAGTCAACAAGAACCACATCAACACAATCTTTATTTTCAATGTCTTCCGGCACTTCTACCAAGTTTTCTTCAACAGGTGAATCGCTTTCAATTTCATCACCTGTAACACCTTTGCATTTGAACACAATCAATTGCAAAATACCACAAAGAGTAGCGAGAATAGTCAACCCAACAAACGCCATCAAGACATAGACTGTCTTTCCTCGAAAATTCATCACATCAAATTGAAGTGAAATAAGTATTGGCACAACTGTAAACACTGCGGTAATAATACTGCTACCAGTAAATCGCTTTATTGTTGGATGCCGAGGATTAAACGTTTTTGCCAAGCAATTACCCACGACTCCTAACGCAATGAGAACTGATCCACACGCAGTAAGGAACATTATCAACATCACTATTTTTTCGGAGATACCCCTAAAAGTAAAAGTTTCGCTGTGCCAACTGCTACTAGTGATACTTTCAAAAGCTTGGATTGCCGGTTCAAAAAGCCAAGCAGAAATAGCGGCCAAAATAAAAATGAACCAGGCTATACCACACAACACACCCATATCAAGAGAATTATCTTTTTCCTTCTTTTGCTCTGCAACTTTCTTTTCTTTTTCATTGAGAATTAAAGACGGTTTTTCAGATTGACCAGCAGATGCGTTGTCCGCATTTTCATGACCTATTGCTGTCAATTGAGCCACATAGTCTATACCCAACAAATCCTTTACCCTATCAAAAACAAACTTATCAAATACCGTCAAATCCTCAATTTTTTTTGAAGAACTAAGTTCATTTGGCACATAACACATCAAGCAAGCCATTTCAATTAGCGTTTCTTCATATTCAGGGAAATATTCAACGCCCCAATCATAATACTTGCAGAGATAAGGTGTCTTTTGTATTAGCCCAAGAAATATTTGCGGAACATCTGACTTAGGAATTCTACCTTTTTTCAAATTTTCAAACAATGCATTATTTTCATCACTCATTACACAATTAGAAGCAATGAGGTTCCTTTTTTCAAACAAATCAAGAACAATCACGCTAATGTCTGTAACAGCTTCAAAAGCAATTCTAACATACTTGCGAATCAAACTTTCATCTTGGAAAATTTTTTTCATAGCATCTTTTGCAGACGCATTATCTAAAGCATTTCCGATACTATTAAAAATGCTATGACCAATGCCAGCGGCTGCGTTCATTGCCCCAGCCGCAGCCATTCCCTTTACAGCACCTTCAAAACCGAAACCACCGCCAATGACTCGACCACGACTTTCTTTTCTAAGTTCACGATATTGTTGTGCAGAAGCATTCGCCTGGAGAATTTCATCAAATGGTTTTAATAACTCTTCCATATCCTCACTAATGGAGTTATATTGATTAAATTTCGAAAGCAAATCCTTGTCGCTAAAATCATAAATTTTGTTATCCACGATGAATTTCATCGTGGGTTCAAAAAACATATTTACGACAATTTGAATGATAGAGCCATTATCCGCAATTAAGTCTTCGTAAGAATTAATTTTATTTAAATAGGCAATTTTTGTAATTTCCTCGGCAGCATCAGCAAAAAAACCAAACCGCTGTATGATGTTAGCACGAGCAATTTGTTTGTCCGTAAAAGTGATTGTTTTATCGAAGAGCTTAAATTCTTTGCTCATTGTGATTCTCCTTCGGTCAATTGACCATTACAAAAAATAGCCTTGCAAGTTCTGCCCCTGCTCAACAATGAACTTCGCCAAATTTTGTATAGATACAAAAAAGGCGTAGATCGTTGCATTTATCCAAACGGGGCTCTAGACTGCCTCTACACGATAAACACAAACGACCCACGCCCCAAAAGGGCTGTTGCCATTGGTCGATACGACCATAAATCAGCCGAATAGCTGACACGACAAACCGAGATATGCCGAAAACGGCATATCTGCGTGAGCGTTCGCCTTGTCCTCGTGTATTTGGAAGTGTCTAGATTCCGTTTGGAGAACAAGAGCAAAAACTCTTTTACTCTTTAAAAATAACATAAAAACGAGAAAAAAGGCCTGAAAGTTTACAAAAAAGTTCATTTTTGCAATGAAAATGGCGATTCTTCGCTATTTTGTAAAGAGGAAAGAGTGTTTTTAGGGAGAAAAAGGAATAGAAAGGGCCTATTTCTTATCGTGGACCAACGACAACAGCAAATTAAAAAGTTTTTCACCGATAAAGCGGTTCATGCCCCTAAGCATAGTAACGCTTTGGTCAATTTCATCTGCAGTAAGCAACTTCTTCTGATATGCGGCAAAGAGAATGCCTATGCTTCCGGTAATCGTCAGTTTCATGCTCTCTGCAACAACACGCCCCTTGCTTTCATCAATCAGCAAAAGACTCGGTTGTTTTTCATCTGCCAAGATAATCGCTTCACTTTCGCCCAGATCCAAACCAGTCGCTCGTTGCAATAGGGATACTCTTTCTGCGGAAAGTTCCGAATGAACTTCTAAAAACGGGCAATTCCTAAAATACTCTGCTTCTTCAGGGTATTCAGTATTACGAGTCAGTTCTTCAAATACAGCAAAAGGGATGTGAACGGAATTATATAGTTTATTCAAAACATCGATCCGTCCAATTTTGAACAGAGTCAGTAATGGTGTCGTGTCAGAGACAACTATCACTTAGACTCTCCACATGCAGCAAGGGCGTTTGCAATGTCACGCTCAAGTTCCGCTTCGTCCATGTCAATATACGGAATGCCCATAGAACCATACAACTGGATAAGAGACCACTTGTCCATTTCAAGGATCTCGGCGGCACGGCCATGCGAAATCGTCCCGTTCTGGATATAGGGGTACAGGAGCATCGCACGTTGCTTCAGCCACATGTCACGCTTATTTACATAAGGTTCCATCGCAGTCGTTATTTCAATTGTTGCGGTTTGCATATTCATACCTCATCTATAAATATACACTTTTTCAAACAAAAGACCAAATAAAGAAAACGCCCTTTCGCAAGGAAAGAGCGTTTTTAGAATCTTTTTGAGAGTATTTAGGCTTTTACCGTCGTGAAGCTGAATGCCTCTCCATCGGCGTCGTTGGCTTCGAGGCCATCGGCGGCGGCAGCCCAGGCAATCTTCACGGCCTGGGTCTCTCCGGCGATGTAGGCTTCGTTCTCCGCAACAGCCTGCTTGAAGACGTCGCTTGCAGAGAACAGCGTCACTTCGATCTTGTCGGTGATGGCGTAGTTCTGGTCCTTACGGCGGTTCTGGATGCGGTTCACGAGTTCGCGGGCCACGCAGGCACGGCGGAGTTCGTCCGTGATCTTCAGGTCCAGAGCCACGGTGAAGTGCTGGTTGGCTTCCACGGCCATGCCGTCGGCCACGATGCGGTTGAGCATCAGGCAGTCGGCACCGACTTCACCAAAGTCGAACTTGATGGTTTCGCCATTCTGCAGAGCCTTGATTTCATCAACTGAGAGACTGTTGAGCTTAGCGGAAATCACCTTCATGTTCTTCGCGTAATCCGGGCCCTTCGCCTTAATGGCAAGGAAGTTCGGCTTGGCGGAGAGCTTCACGAGCTTCGTCTCATCTTCCAAGAACTTCATTTCGCGAACGTTGAGCTCTTCTTTTTTAGGGCGTTCCCCACTTCGTGGGTCGGGCTATATTTTAGGGGTAGTCGACTTCGCTACGCTCGTCGCCCACCTCCTAAAACGGCGCCACAGCGCCGCCCCAAGGGGTCACAATCCCTAACGCTAACGAAATAAGAAAAAATTTTCTTTATTTTGGCATTTTGTGACATTTTTTATTTTTTATTTTTTTGTTGGAGCTTTTTATGAATACACAAAAAAAATTATCTGATTGGCTGAACAGCGGAGAATATCAAGTAGAGCTGGAAAATGCTCTAACAAAAATCATTCGCAAAGCAGATTCTTCTAAAAATGAATCGGAAACAGCTAATGCTTTCGAAACAGAAATATACTTTCAAATAAGATCTAAACTAGGAATAGAACTCTCTATAAAAAAAGAGGTTAAGCTCAATTCCATTAAGCATAAATTTGAGTTATGCGATCGCAAAAGTGGACGCGGACGATTGGACGCAGTCATCAACAATCTTGTCATTGAATATAAGCATCACAACAAACTTAACAACGAAAGACAACGTCGCGAAGCCTACTCACAAGTAGAAGACTATCTTACGGCACTCTATAAAAAAGAGAATGTGCAATATGACGCAATACTGACAGATGGAATTCGAATAGCTTACTTTCAAATGTCCTCGAATCACAAAATTTATTCTACAAAATTGAGAACATTAAAAAAAATAGATTTAGATAAAATCATAAAAGCCATTTTAAACAACGAATACAAAAAATTTGATTCAGACAATATCGTCAACGACTTTTTTATTTCTCCATCAAGCAATTCTTCTTCAAAAAAACTGGCTAAAACGTTATTCTACGTTTTGATTAACCACCCAACGCCCAAAACATCCATGTTGTATTCAGAATGGGAAAACCTAATGCATCTTTCCCTTGATGACAACGGGAAAAGTCAGGATATTGAGAAACGAAGAAATGATTTATCAAAAATTTTTTCCATAACCATAAACAATAACGAATCCGAATTTAAGGCTATTTACGCGTTACAAACAACATACGCTATCATCGTGAAGCTTATCGCATGTCGCGCTGTAGATTTCGTCAATTTCAACGACAAAGTAAATACCTATCATGATTTAACAGCCCTAAACAGCTCCTCTGCTCAAACTTTTTTTCAAAAAATGGAGGACGGATATTCATATAAAATGGGGGTTCAAAATTTTCTTGAGGGGGATTTCTTTTCCTGGTATTCCGATGAACAACAATGGAACGACGCAATTTTCAACAACATCAATGGCATTCTCGAACTAGTTGATACATATTCAACATTTTCGTTCAATGTTAAATTTGAGCCAATTGATGTTTTTAAAGATCTATACATGAGTATTATTCCACAATCCATTCGCCATTCAATGGGCGAATATTTTACACCTGAGTGGTTGGCGGATTATGTCGTGAATAGTACAATTAAGCTGTATAAGAAAGGTGATTGGAAAGCAGTAGACCCATGTTGTGGAAGTGGCATATTTCTTGTCACCCTAATAAAGAACATTGTCGGTGATTTATGTATAGATGATTTACCAGACGATGACAAACATTTACTTTTGTATAAAATTTTAACAAGCGTCTATGGCGTTGATATAAATCCGCTATCTGTCTTATCAGCAAGAGTCAGTTACTATTTAGCAATACAACCATTATGTTCTGACAGCAATGTAGAAATTCCTGTATATCTCGGAGATTCTGCACTTACACCGCAAAAAATCACTATTGACAACATTCCCTGTTTTGAATATTCCATAAGCAACAAATTAGGCAAAGAATTAAAAATTGTTTTTCCCGAAAATTTCGTCGAGCGAAAAGATTTTTGCGCGATAATGAGTGGACTGCAATCGTATGTCAAAACAGGGGTTCCCGACTGTCTTTATGAGACCATCCTAAGTAATCTTGATGAAAAGGAACGAACTTCCAAGTTGCTACAAGACAAGATCAAAGAAATGTGTTCTAGCCTCGTATTCTTGCACAATGAAAACTGGGATGGTATTTGGATTCGAATAGCCATGAACTATATGCTTATTGCAAGAATGAAAGATTTTAATATAATCATAGGGAATCCTCCTTGGGTGAAATGGGAACATCTTCCAAGTTCTTACGCAGACAAAATCAAAAAAATTTGCGATATAAAACATATCTTTTGTAATGATGGCGGAGTCTATGGTGGGGCACAATTAAATATATGCGCACTAATATCCAATGTTACTGCAACAAATTGGCTAACAACAGATGGCATCTTAGCATTTCTAATGCCTGATAGTATCATGTCTCAAAATTCCTATGAAGAATTCAGAAATTTTTATATCGATTACGCAAAAAACAAACGAATGTATTTACAAACGATTGATCGATGGCTTCCGCCTCTTCGCCCATTCAGGGTGGGAACAAAATGTGTAACTCAAGATTTCAATACATATTATTTTTCCTATAACAAAATAGACTATTCAAAAGGTATTAGTGTAACAACCATCTCAAGAAAAAAGACTTCAGACGATTCAATCAACAAATTCAGAACTTTCAAAGATGTAGAAGATATGCTTGTAATAGGAGAACAACAAGCAAAACAATGCTCAAAAGATTCTACAGCGTTTACATATACGTCTGGCGAATTTGATTTTACAAAAATTATCGGTCAAACGAATTATTTATATCGTACAGGAGTAGAATCAACACCGTTTGAAATCTTTAAGTTACTTGGATACGGAAAATCAAACAAGAAAAATCACTATAGATTCATAAACAAAGTAAAAAAAGGAAATCGATATAAAGTTGACGATATCCCTGATAACGGATGGGACTTTCCCACAAAATATATTTATCCCATTATTGAAGGTCCTAGCGTTCAACCATTCAAATGTGAATCTGGAAACAATTTTCACATTATCGCATATAATGAAGACTCTCCTACAACTCCAGTTCCTTTAAATGAGCTCATAAAGAAAGCTCCCGAATTAGCTGCATATCTATCGAATCACAAAAATATCCTTGACAAACAATCGGAACGTAGTAAAATGATGCATAATGGAGAAGAATTTTACGCGTTGTCAAAGATTGGTCCATATACATTTGCACCTTTTGTTGTCGCAGCAAGGGACAACACATATTTCTGCTCAAGCGTTGTTAAGAATGACATTACCCCTTGGGGTGAAAAAAAGAAAAGTATTTGCGTTAAACACACCATCATAATAAGTCAGGACATCAATGGAAATTTCATTTCTGAAGATGAAGCCCATTACATCAACGGAATTTTGAACAGTTCCATAGTACATGCATACATACATAACACTTTTAAGACAAATGGTTTCAGCTTAAACAAATCTAAGCTTTGCTTGCCTAAATATGATAAAAAGAACCTTGTACACAAAAACATTGTCAAATTATCAAAGCAAGCAACAAAAAAACAAACAAACATTCCAGAAATTCAAAAAAAACTTACAGACCTATATATTAAAGTTTGCGAGGAAGTCAACGTTTCAAACTAACAGGAGCCCTCCATTAACGGAGGGCTCCTTTATACGTTTTTTAGTACTACTTTAGTTACGCTTTGACCGTCGTGAAGACAAATGCCTCGCCTTGCGAGGTTGTCACCTGCGATGTACTTATCTCACAGCTTCGACGAAGACCTTTTCGCCATCTGCATCAGATTCCTGCAAACCAGCAGTAGAATCCTTCCACACGATAGCATCAGCCTGAGTCTCGCCCTTGATGTAAGATTCGTTTTCCTTCACAGCCTGCTTCAGCACTTCGCTTTCAGAATAAAGTTCAATGCTGATACGGTCAGAGATTGCAAAGTTCTGGTCCTTACGGCGGTTCTGGATGCGGTTCACGAGTTCGCGGGCCACGCAGGCGCGGCGGAGTTCGTCCGTGATCTTGAGGTCCAGAGCCACGGTGAAGTGCTGGTTGGCTTCCACGGCCATGCCGTCGGCCACGATGCGGTTGAGCATCAGGCAGTCGGCACCGACTTCACCGAAGTCGAACTTAATCGTTTCGCCATTCTGCAGAGCCTTGATTTCATCGACACTCAACGAATTCAGCTTGGCAGAAATCACCTTCATGTTCTTCGCGTAATCCGGGCCCTTCGCCTTGATAGCGAGGAAGTTCGGCTTGGCGGAGAGCTGCACGAGCTTGGTTTCGTCTTCGAGGAACTTCATTTCGCGAACGTTGAGTTCTTCGAGGATCAAGTCCTTCATGGTCTCGGCGACGTTCTTTTCTTCGGTGCCATGAGCAACCACCGTCATGCTGGCAATCGGCATGCGGTTCTTTACGTTGTTCGTAGCGCGAATCACGCGGCCCATTTCGACCATGCCACGCACCATGGCGATGCGTTCCACGAGCTTTTCGTCCATGAGGGACTTGTCGGCGCTGGGGAATTCGCAGAGGTGCACGCTCACCGGAGCCTTATCATCCACTTCGCGAACGAGAATCTGGTAGATTTCTTCGGCGAGGAGCGGGAGGAACGGAGCGAGAATCTTGGAGAAGTCCACCAAGACCTTGTACATGGTGGCGTAGGCGGCGTTCTTGTCGCCATCGTTTTCGCTCTTCCAGAAACGGCGGCGGCTGCGGCGCACGTACCAGTTCGTGAGGTCATCCACCGCGGCAATCACGGCGGGCACCACGTTGTACAGGCGGTATGCCTTCATTTCCACTTCGACCTTGGCGGCCAAATCCTGCAGCGTCGCAAGCATCCAGCGGTCAAGTTCGTTTTCGCTCTTGACTTCCTGACCGGGGCGCCAGTTGAGCTGGCCCTTGGCGGCATCGGCGTTGTGGTTCGAGACAAAGAATGCAACAGCGTTCCAAAGCGGCAACATTACCTGCTTCACGATGCCCTTCACGCCTTCTTCGCTGAAGCGGAGGTCTTCGGCCTTCAAAGCGGCGGAGTTGATCATGAACAAGCGAATGGCGTCGGCACCCGTGCGTTCGATGAGGTCGTTCGGGTCCGGGTAGTTGCGCTTGGACTTACTCATCTTGGAACCGTCTTCGGCCAAGATAATACCGTTCACAATCACGTTCTTGAATGCGGGCTTCTGGAACAGAGCGTTCGAAAGCACCGTCAGCGTGTAGAACCAACCGCGGGTCTGGTCGAGGCCTTCGGCGATGAAGTCTGCCGGGAAGCTGCGTTCCACGAGTTCCTTGTTTTCAAACGGGTAATGGCGGCTGGCATACGGCATAGAGCCGGATTCGAACCAGCAGTCGAAAACTTCAGGCGTGCGGCGGTAAACCTTGCCGTCCTTTTCAATCGTGAGCTTATCGACAAAGTGCTTGTGCAAGTCGTCGAGCTTCACGCCGGTGAGCTGCTGCAATTCTTCGATAGAGCCCACGGCAATCATGTCGCCGTCGTCGCTGAGCCACACCGGAATCGGCGTACCCCAGAAGCGGTTACGGGAAAGGTTCCAGTCGCGGGCGCCTTCGAGCCACTTGCCAAAGCGTCCGTTCTTGATGTGGTCCGGGACCCAGTTCACGGTCTGGTTGTTTTCGACCATCCATTCCTTAAGGGTCTTGGTCACGCCGTCCTTGCTGGTAACAGGAGCGTCGATCTTCAAGAACCAAGTCTTGAGGGCTCGGTAAATCAGAGGAACGCCGGTACGCCAGCAGTGCGGGTAGCTATGCACAATCACGTCCTGCTTGAACACGCGGCCCTGTTCCTTGAAGTAGCGGATAATTTCCTTGTCGGCTTCCTTCGCACCCAGGCCCTTCCACATCGGGACCTTGTCCGTGAACTTGCCTTCGGTATCCAGCGGATCGAAAAGGCCGAGGTCGAGTTCAGCACCCTTCTGGAAGTCTTCTTCACCGAAGGAGGGTGCGGTATGCACGGCGCCAGTACCGTCTTCGGTACTCACGTAGTCGGCGGGGTAAATCTTGTAGTGGCGGGACAGCTGGTCCGGCGTCACGAACGCATCGGAAATGCGGGAAAGCGGTTCGTAGTCCTTGCCCACGAGTTCAGAGCCCTTGCAGGTATCGACGATATTCGGGTTCTTGAAGTAAGCAGCGGTACGGCTTGCGGCAATCCAGTACTTCTTGCCGTCCTGTTCCACAAGGTTGTAGTCCATGTCCGGGCCCACAACGATGCAGAAGTTGGAGTACAGAGTCCACGGGGTCGTCGTCCACACGAGGATGCTCGTGTCCTTGAACTTGGGCTCGTTCGAGTTAATCGGGAAAATCAGCGTGAGGGACGGGTCCTGACGGTCCTTATAGCCCTGGTTCGTTTCGAAGTTCGAAAGCGGAGTCGCGAGAGCCGGGCTGTACGGCTGGATGCGGTAGCCCTGGTAGATGAGGCCCTTGTCGAAGCACTGCTTGAACACCCACCACACAGATTCCATGAAGTTCTTGTCCATGGTCTTGTAGCCCTTGTCGAAGTCCACCCAGCGGCCCATGCGGCGCACGGTCTTCTTCCATTCGCTGGTGTACTTGAGCACCTTGCCGCGGCAGGTTTCGTTGAACTTGTCGACACCGAGCTTCTGGATTTCGGCAACGCCCGCGAGACCGAGTTCGTTCTGCACGAGAGATTCAATCGGAAGGCCGTGGCAGTCCCAACCGAAACCGCGCGGAACCTTCTTGCCCTTCATGGTCCAGTAACGCGGAACGATGTCCTTGATGGTACCGGCAAGCAAGTGACCGTAGTGCGGAAGGCCCGTTGCAAACGGAGGGCCATCGTAGAAAGTGTACGGTTCAGTTTCCGGACGGGAGTCCAGCGACTTCTTGAACGATTCATCCTTATCCCACAAGGCGAGCACGCGCTCTTCAATCTGCGGGAAGGTCTCTTCTTTCTTTACTTCACGAAACATGGGTTACCTCTCGGCCTTCGGCCAGGCTGTGAGCCATGAGCGCGGTAACCTTCGGTTTCCTTTGAGCAATGAGGTTGCTTAGCAAAGCTAGGCGATTTATCAGGCGCCTTTGGCGCGATTCTTTAGCTCAAAGCACACGAAGTGTGCGACCTCATACCTCATAGCTCATAGCTATTGGGCGTTAAATTTTCGGCGGTAAAGATAGAAAAAGGAGCGAAAAGCGTTCTTTCTAGGGCTTGCTTTTTTCGTATTTTGCCCTTATCCACTCGGGGCTGCGGGCGCGGGTTTCAATACTTACGCGGTCGATTACGCCATTCCAGGTCTCGGTCTTTATTTCGTTGCCGCCCACGCGGAATGGAACGCTCCGGTTCAGGTCATTCGGAACAAATTCCTGTGCATTGCCTACGGGATTACCGTTTACGAACATGCTCACCATGTGGTCCTTCGAAACGAGTACGAGGAACGCCCATTCTCCCACAGGGACACTGGTTGAATCGCCGAAGAAAATGGCTTCGGGATAGTTGGGCATGCTTTTCATTACGGTGAATGAACCGGTGTTCGACTCAAAATGCCACTGGAACCGCGACGTGGAATCGCTCCAGTAGGCGCGCTGGCAGAACAGGGCCTGGTGCTGTCCGTTTGGACCGTTCCATTTTGTCCACAGCGAAAGGGTGAAGTCTCCGCCAGTGGGGTTGAGGGTGTCCAGGTCTATATACTGCCCCGGTTCAAGCAGTACGCCCTTGCCACTTACACCGTCTACATAATTTACACTGTCTGCAATTTTTCCGTTGTGATCAAACACGTACTCGTCGCCGTTCATTTCGATGTCTATCGTGGTCCATCCGGTATTGGCCTCGCTTACGTCGTTGGCGTGGGAAGATGTGAATCCGTAGGTTTCCCCAAGCAGGTCAAGGTCTGGATTCCAAAGGTGTCCTCCGTAGTTGTCCAGTTGCGGAAGTACCAGCGTGTCGCCGGCGTCCTGTATCGAGAACGGAATGTGACCCGTCACGGAATCACTTTCTGAATAAATTAATTTTTCATGGACTCCGGGAGGAATTGAATCGAAACGGAACGACCCGTCGGCCTGCACTTCGGCCATAAGGTGTGTCCCGCTAATACGGACCAATCCTGATGTTGCACCAGAAATGCTTCCCCGGACAGCCTTGCTTGTGCCGATGCGGATTTCCTCTGTCTTTTGAGTAGGCGGGAGAGAAATGCCCGAAAGTTCACCCGATTCCGCATACAGATACAGTTCTGGTGAGGCTTGCTTGCTGATTCGCTCGTCGTCGGCGGGCATCTTGAGTTCAAACTGTGCGTTGGAATCGGCAAAGGTTTCCAGGGAATCGACAATTTCAATGCCGTTGTCCCAATACAGCGCAAGCCGTGCGGCGGGCATTTTTTTGCCCTGCATGTTGACTACGGTTCCGCAGAATACTATCGAGTCTGGTTCCTGTGCAACAGAATTTCCGATATCGGTAACGCCGCCAGCCACGTCGTTGCTGTTTGAACAAGCGAGGAAGGCAAGGGTGGTGGCAAAGGCGGCCATCCACCCACGGCAAGGTTGTCTAAGCCAAACTATCAAACGATTCATCCTTCGTCCTCCTTCGTGAGCATCTTGCTCATCGGGAACGCCACGAGCATCATTTCGTAAATGCGCTCCACGTTGGTGTCGTTGGACGCGCGGGCTATAATTTTTTTGCGGGCATCCTCGAGAATTTCTACGGCGTAGTCATAGGAACTTTTGCTCATGGCAAGGGTCGTGAATGCGGCAAAGCGTTCGTCCTTGGGCATGGATTCCACTGCACCTATGGCGTGCTGTATGTACTCGTGTCGGATTTGCCGGAGTGCAATGGGTGGAATTTCTGCGGCGTCCAGCATTTGCGAAGTCAGTTCGTAGCGGTCGCCCTCTTTTTTCAAGAGTCCCCATTCCAGCAGGTTCTTCACCGCCTTGCGGGCTTCTTCTGTCGTTATTTGCGGCGTGAGCGACCGTGCCAGCACGCGGTAGTCTTCATGCCAGTCCAGGTCAACGGCGAGTTCGCGTATGATAGGGTAGTACCACTTGCTAAAGTAAGCCTGCTCGCGGGTGGTGACATGGGTGAACTCAATCTGCTTGCGGATTTGCAGAATCTGTTTCCACGCCTGCTCCCGGATGTCCACCTGCTCTGCCTGGTTGTATTGCACCAGCGCCTCGAAGTATTCTTTTTGCAGGGGCTCGAAGTCCATGGCCTTCGAAATTTTCTCGATGGACTTGTGCGTAAGGTTGAATCGCCCGCGAATTACGTTCAGGCAGTAAGAGGAACTGCTGAATCCGGCTTTTGCCGCAAAGAAACGGTGGGAAAACACGGAGCGCATTTTCTTCTGCTCCTCGAAATAATCCTGCATGAACTTGCGGAAATCGTCGTAGTCGAATAGATGTTCCAGTGCGATACTCACACCCTAAAATGTATATAATTTTTACACATAAATCAAGAAATTCTGCAAATATTAGACATTTTTAGTATAATTATGTAACAAAAATTACACAAATAAAGGCAAAATTAGTGCTTTTACACGCTTTTAACACGGAATCTTTTTGTACTGGTGTCAAAAAACTGGGATTTGGGGCAAAGGGATTCTATTTATTGCGCAGGACAATGTCAGGAGTGTTATTTATGCAGAAAAAAATGACAGGATGGATAATCGCGGCGGCACTTGTCGCCGGAATGGGAGCGGATGTATTTGCCGCCAATGGCGATGCCTACACATGGCCCGGCTATCGCAGCGACCTGGATTACGATACGAAATCGAATCTGGGCGATATCCAGCCCCCCACCAAGTTCAACAACAATTGTTCGGGCGTTACCGGCAAGAAGGCCGGCAAGTGGTGGGCGTTTTATTGGGGCAAGGATCGCGACAGCCGCATTACCGACGTGACGATTGATTCGATCCTCAAGAAGTACGATACTGACTTTGAGTATTTGTACAATGAGATGGGATGGGCCCCGGATGCCCAGGCGCAAGAAGGCCAGTACAGCGCCGTTTATTACTACGGCTCGGGTACGTGTGCAGGTGGTGCGAAGGAAGACACTACGGGCGGTTGGCAGACGTGGGTGGCGGGCTACACGGCTGTGGCGGCCTCGTTCTACCCGCTGTATAGTTTCAATACAAGTTGCCCTTACCACGATCGTGTGGCGCAGATGGATGCGATGATTCACGAGGGAATCCACTCGATGACGAACGGTTACCCCGGCGCGAAGGATGCACACTGGTTTCAGGAAGCGGGCAACACCTGGATTCAACAGGATATGTTCAGCCACCGCGATGGTGTATACAGCGGTATGGGATTTCTGAATGCGGCGACGGTCATTGCCCCCTTTATGCCGATTGAAACTTATTCGGGATGGTTGATCGACGGCACGTTTGGTGGACCCGGCGGAAGTGCCGATAATGGCGGTGTTACGGGCAAGAATCAGAGGTACCTCTTGGGAGGTTCGCAGTACAGCAACATTTTCCCCACCTTCATGGGAACTTGGCTGGGTACGGGATCTGTCCGCTGGATTTACGGGAATGCTTACGGCAAAACAAAGTACTTGCTCGAAACGTACGCCCTCGACAAGGGGCTCGGCGAAGCGGGCGTTCGTCGCCTGATTACGGAATTCCGCGCAAGGCTTGCACTCCTGGACATGAAGAAATGGTCAAACGAGATCAAGTCCCTGCTGAATAATAATTTTGGTAGCAATACCTACTGGGAACAGGATTATTGGGACAACAAGAACTACAGTTACACCTGGAAAATGACACCGTACCAGAGCGTGACCGCGAACGGCGATTACCTTGTCCCGAACCAGGACATTACTCCGGGCTGGTCGGGCGCGAACTATATCCCGCTCAAGGTGCAGAGCGGAGCCAAGCAGGTGAGTGTGAGCTTTTTCCCGAACGGCAGCAATTCCAACAATACCAATATGAATTTTTTGATTTGCTATCGCGCCACCGATGGTACCCCCGTTTACAGCGAACCTATTACCGGTGAAGGCACGGCGACGCTTCGGCTTGACAAGACTCCTTCTTCGACAGGCGGGACGCAGATGGTCTTTGCCGTGGTTGTGAATACCGACTTCCAATATACGGGCAATACGGAAATACGAAAAAAACACTATGACTACAAGTTGAAACTTGAAAGTGGCATCAGCGGTGCAGGTGATGCGTACACCAAGTATTACAACGACTTTAAGTTGGATTATGACTGGCCTGAAATTGGCGATAGCCCCACTCCTACGTCGAGCAGTTCTTCGGGAACGCCGGCAGTGAGCAGTTCTTCGAGCAAGATTACGTCTTCGTCGAGCATCGTGAAATCCTTGAGCTCGCAGGGGTCCGCAAGTTCCAGTAGCGTCGTTATCGGCAGAGTCGATACATACAACGTGAAGGTGACGCTCCCCATAGATGACAACTACACTCCCGTCACTGTAAACTTTGACGTGGCCGAGGTGGCAGCAAAGTTGGGGCTTTCCGCTTTGACTATTTCCCAGGCTGCTTTCTTTGCCCAGGAATCCGACGGCACGGTTGTCACGAAATCCACGGCCAAGGAACCTGGACATTGGTTTGGCAAGGACGGTTCTGTGGTGGCATGGGGCGAAAAAGCCTATGTGTTTTCGGAGGCGGATGTTTCCAAGGGAACGCTTTCTATTGGGCATTATCCCAACCGCGTGAACAATGGCGAGACCTACAGTTTTACGCAGGGGTTTTCCTATAACGGGAAACAGGTGCTGTTTAGGGTTTCGGTGACGCTCACTAACGGCAAGGATGGTGCCGAGATTGTTGTGGAAGAGTCCAGCAGTTCTACTGCTTCGTCTTCAGCCGGGCTAGCGGCTTCGAGTTCGTCGAGCGGTGCAAATGTAAGTTCGTCAAGTGCCGTCACCAGCGGGATGGCGGTCCTTATGGATGGCTTGAACGGCCCGGCGAGGAATATGGGGGTTTCTTACCAGCACGGGATGATTATGGTGCAGTACTCGCTCCCCCAGAGGGACAACGTGAAAATCAGCCTGTTTACGGGTTATGGCGCCCTTGTGGCGCAAGAAATCACGGGCAGGTTGAATGCTGGAGTGCACACGTATTCCTTTGACTTGGCGGGGCTACCTGCGGGTATGTACATCGTAAAGGTTTCCTCCGGCAGTTACCGTGAGGCAAGGCCGATTAGCATTACACGCTAAAGACTTTGCTATCGGGTCCCGAAATTATCCATGGGACACAGGGACCCGTATTATTCCAATTTGGAATATCATTTTTTGTAAAAATAATACTATCGTGTGACATTTCTGGCGCAAAGCGGGTATATTAGAGAGGATGGTTCAATTCAAGGGAGGCCTGATGTCCAACGCAAATCCGCAAATGAAACACATAGTGCTCATAACCCTGTCCGCCGCCATTGGCGGGTTTCTGTTCGGGTTTGACTCGTCCGTCATCAACGGGGCAAACGGGGCGTTAAAGGCACACTTTAACGCGACGGACTATGAACTGGCCTGGTCTGTCTCCCTGGCCCTTATTGGGGCTGCTATCGGTGCGTTTTTTGCCGGGCGGATTGCCGACGCCTTCGGCCGCGTGCGTTGTATGCTTTTTGCTTCAGACCTGTTCCTGTTGAGCGCAATCGGGTCGGGCATTCCTTTTGGCATCCCGGACTTTATTATGTGGCGTATCATCGGGGGGCTCGGCATTGGAATGGCAAGCATTATCGCACCGATCTACATTGCAGAAACTGCGCCAGCCCACTTGCGTGGACGCTTGGGCTCATTGCAACAGTTCGCTATCGTGATAGGAATTTTTGTAGCGCTCCTTTCGAACTACCTCATCGTACGCATTGCGGGTTCGGCTAACAATCCGATGTTTGGCCACATCAAGGCATGGCAGGTGATGTTCTGGGTCGAAATTATCCCGTCGGTAATCTACGGCTATGCTGCCTGGAAACTCCCCGAATCGCCCCGTTACTTGATTCACAAAGGGCTCCTGGACGAAGCCAAGAAAGTCATTGCCAAAATTAATCCCGATGGGGTTGACGAAGAGGTTGAAAAGATTCAGGGCTCCTTCAGCAATAAAAAGCCCGCCAAGTTTACCGACCTGCTGGAAGTCATTAACAAGAAGGAGCGGATCACTCCGGTTTTGTGGGCGGGTTTGGGCCTTGCTATTTTGCAGCAACTGGTTGGCATCAACGTTATCTTCTACTACGGCACAATGCTCTGGCAGAGTGTGGGCTTTGGTGAAAGCGATGCGTTCCTTACCAGCGTGATTTCTAGCGCCATCAACTTGGTGATGACCGTTGCCGCCATTTTGCTTGTGGACAAGCTAGGCCGTAAACCCCTTCTGCTTATCGGTAGCGTTGGCATGGCGGTGACCTTGAGTACCCTTACGATTTGCTTTATGAGTAGCGGTGGCGCAGCCCTGTCTGATTCGGCTGCCTTTGTGGCCCTGATAGCGGCAAACCTCTACATCGCCTTCTTTGCGGCGACCTGGGGCCCTGTGATGTGGGTGATGCTTGGCGAAATGTTCAACAATCGTATCCGCACTATCGCCATCGCCATTTGCGGGTTGGCCCAGTGGTTTGCAAACTTTGTGGTCACCTGGACATTCCCCGTGCTCACGGGCGAAGACGGATTTGGCGTTGGTCCCACCTACGGTATCTATTCGTTCTTTGCCATATTCAGCATCTTCTTCGTGGCAAAGTTTATCAAGGAAACCAAGGGTAAACAGCTAGAAGATATGTAGTTACAGGAACAAATACGGTTCCTAGAAAATCCAGTAGTTGGCGCCCAGTTTGAAGGATAGGTCCTTGGCCCCGCTTAAGTCAACGAACTTACCCTTGGAATCGGGGTAAAGCTCTGTCAAACCGAAGCCTATTCGCAAGTCTACGCCAAGTTTGTCCATGACATAATAACCAGCACCTACGGCAACGCCAAAACCAAAGGATGTCTGTTCTACCTTTTCGGGAACGGAGTGGGTTGTTGTCCCACCAGATACCTTGTCCGCCACTTTGGCCTTGAGAGATACGTCACTGCTTAGGTTGAGTCCCAGCTGGGGGCCGATATAGGCATAAAATTTCGGGGTGGCATTGGCTCTGACAAGCAATGGTATTTCCAAGTCCATCTGGCTAAATTCACGCTCCCCCAAATCGTCATCTTGGGAGTAGCTTGCATAGCGGAACAAAAGTTCTGGCGTGAAATGGATGGTGGGCGTAAGGACAATACGGCCAACGGCGCCACCTTCCAAGTCTATGCCGCCCGGATTTTCGTCATTCTCGCCACCGGACCAGTCATCTTCCAGGCCCCAGATCATGCCGTAACCGACCGCCAAACGGGCGCCTAGCCCAATTGCAGGCGCGCTTGTTTTGGAGCCGGCATCTCCGGATTCTTGTGCCAAGGCGAGCACCCCTGCACATAGGACTGCCATTACGGATGTTAGAATTTTATTCATCATTTTCTCCTCGTTTAAATTTTTGCTATTGGGCGACGGGACTCGTCTATCTGCTGGCAAGACGTGCCGAAAAAATCTCGAAGTCCTCCGGCGTGGTAAGCTTGTCGTTCATGGCGTTCCCCTGCACAATGAAGACGTTTTCTCCAAAGAATTCCAGAATGCTGGCCTCGTCGGTGGGCGTAAAATCCAACGGTTCGCGGTCAATTCGACCATACAAGCTTTTCAAAAGCGAAACGGATGCGGCCTGTGGTGTCTGGGCGAGCCAGACCTTCTTGCGGTCGATGGTCTTTTCCACCTTGCCGTCTTCGGCCACCTTGATGGTGTCAACAGCGGGCTTTGCCACCAGACAGGACCCTTTTTCTACCAGGGTCTTGCATACGTTTTCGATAATTTCCTTAGAAACGAATGGTCTAGCCACATCGTGAACCAGCACGAATTCCGCCTGGTCAGAAAGGGCGTTCACGCCGTTCCGTACCGATTGCCAGCGTTCCGCTCCACCGACGACGAGGGTTAATTTACTCAGTGTCTCGGCTGGCAAAATTTTGGAAAGTCCCGATTCTCCATAAATCTGCTTTTCGAAATAATCCTTCCAATCGGCGGGTACGGCCATCACCACCTGGCCGATTTCGTCCATGCTAAGGAAGGTTTCCAGGCAGTAGAAATAGACCGGCTTGCCGTTTAGCTGCATCAGCTGTTTGGGGATGGTTCCGCCCATCCGTTTTCCGATGCCACCTGCCGGGAGCACTGCGGCAAATCTACCCTTGAAAGAATCACTCATAACGTGAGAAAGTTAGTAAATATCTATCTTTGGGCTCGTATGAATACCAAGATTTACTACACCCTTACAGACGAATCGCCCTTCTTGGCGACTCAATCCCTGCTCCCCATCGTTCGCGGTTTTGCAAAGGCCGCCGATATCGATGTGGAAACCAAGAACATCTCGCTGCCGGGCCGCATTCTGGCCGCCTTCGGCAAGGCGAGCGACGACCTGGATTTTCTCGGCAAGCTTACGCTTGAACCGAACGCAAACATCATCAAGCTCCCGAACATTTCGGCTTCTGTGCCGCAGCTCAAGGCAGCCATTGCCGAACTCCAGAAGAACGGTTTCGATGTGCCCGACTACCCGGACGCTCCGGCTACTGAAGAAGAAAAGGCAGTCCGCGCGAAGTACGACAAGGTGAAGGGTTCCGCCGTGAACCCGGTGCTTCGCCAGGGCAACTCCGACCGTCGCGCCCCTAAGGCCGTGAAGAACTTTGCCCGCAACAACCCGCACAGCAACGGCAACTGGAACACTTCTGTAAAGACGCATGTGGCAAGCATGCAGGCCGACGACTTTTACGGCAACGAAAAGTCCATCACCATGGCCGACGCCGACACGTTCAAAATTGAATTTGTCAATGAAGCAGGCGAAGTCACGGAACTCCGTGCCGCAAAGCCGCTCCTGAAGGGCGAAATCATCGACGCTACCGTGATGCGCATGGCATCGCTCGAAAAGTTCATCGCCAATGCCATGGCCGAAGCCAAGGCGAAGGGTCTCCTCTTCTCGGTACACCTGAAGGCTACCATGATGAAGGTCTCTGACCCGGTGCTGTTCGGTGCGTTCGTGCGCGTGTTCTTCAAGGATGTATTCACGAAGTACGCCGACTTGTTCAAGGAACTGGGCATTGATGCCAACAACGGTCTGGGTGATTTGTACAAGCGCCTCGAAGGCAATGCTCGCGAGGCTGAAGTTAAGGCCGCCATTGACGCCGCTCTTGCCGCAGGCCCGGATCTCGCCATGGTCGATTCTGCCAAGGGCGTTACGAATTTGCATGTGCCGAGCGACGTGATTATCGACGCGTCGATGCCTGCGATGATCCGCAATTCCGGCTGCATGTGGAACAAGGAAGGCAAGCTGCAAGAGACGATCGCCTGCATTCCGGACCGCTGCTACGCCGGCATTTACGACGAGACGATAGAATTCTGCAAGCAGAACGGCGCATTCGACCCGAAGACCATGGGCACTGTGCCGAACGTGGGCCTCATGGCCCAGGGCGCCGAAGAATACGGCAGCCACGACAAGACTTTCGTTGCAAAGGGCAAGGGCATTATCCGCGCCGTGAACAGCAAGGGCGAAGTGCTTTTGCAGCAGAATGTTGAAGCGGGCGACATTTTCCGCATGTGCCAGGCCAAGGACGCTCCGGTGCGTGACTGGGTGAAGCTCGCTGTGACGCGCGCCCGCCTCAGCAACACGCCGGCGATTTTCTGGCTGGATCCGGAACGCGCCCACGACCGCGAAATCCAGAAGAAGGTGGAAGCCTACTTGCCGGAACATGACCTGAACGGCCTCGACATCAAGATTATGAGCCCGCGCAAGGCCATTGTGGAAACCATGAAGCGCGCAAAGGCCGGTCTCGATACCATCGGCGTCACGGGCAACGTGATGCGCGACTACCTCACCGACCTTTTCCCGATTCTCGAAGTCGGAACCTCTGCCAAGATGCTCAGCATCGTGCCGCTCATGGCGGGCGGTGGCCTCTACGAAACAGGTGCAGGTGGTTCTGCCCCCAAGCAGGTGCAGCAGTTCCTCGCCGAAAACTACCTCCGCTGGGATTCCCTCGGCGAATACTTCGCGCTGGTGCCCGCCTTCGAGCAAGTCGCCCTCAAGGACGGCAACAAGAAGGCGAAGGTCCTCGCCGAAACGCTCGACGAAGCCAACGGCAAGATTCTCGAATTCAACCGCACGCCCGCCCGCAAGATTGGCGAACTGGACAACCGCGGCTCACACTTCTACCTGGCCCTCTACTGGTCCGAGGCCCTCGCCGCCCAGAAGGACGACGCGGAACTTGCCAAGAAGTTCGCCCCGGTGGCCGACGCATTGAAGGCCCGCGAAGCCGAAATCGTCGCCGCGTTTGCCGCCGAACAGGGCAAACCCGCCGACATCGGTGGCTACTACCTGCCCAAGGCCGAACTCCTGAAGAAGTGGATGCGCCCGGTGGCTGAATTCAACGCCGTCATCGACGCACTGTAATTAATAGGGAAGGGCATTGCCCTCCCTATTAATATTAGCTATCTGTTTCCTGACTACCTTCGATAATCCACTTACACAGTTCCAAGATTCCCTCGTAGTCAGGCAGGCTTTTGATGAAGTCTGGCGATTTGCTCCGTTCCACAAATCCGTTCCAGGCGCCTTCGTTTTTTGCCTTGATTCCCAGGTGCTCTTCGATAGCGCCGTGGGTCCACACCCAGATTCCCTGGCTCCGGAGTTTAGCGTGAATACTCTTGATGGGCCGCTCCGCCTCGGGCATGGACGCCATCATGGAATAGGCCATAGAGGCACTGATGTTGCTGTGCTTACTCACGGGGAGCCCGTTGTTCAGCCGCAGGTGATGGTGGAACGCCAGTTCCCTGAAAAGGTTCCTGCAGAATTTTACGTCGGGGTCGTTGGCTTCCAAGAATCCGTCCCGGGTAGCTGTGGTAAAGGCATAGTCCAAATCCACAATAGCCCGCACCGGCATGTCCATGGCGTTCAGCACCTGCATGCTCTTGCGGGTATTGCTCACGCCTCCCTGACGCACAAGGGCGCACTTGATAAGGGCAAAGGATTTCCCGGTAATGCGCTCAAACAGAGCCGGTAGAACCCGCCATTCTGTCTTGCCTTCGGTCAGCAACACATAGTCCGCAAACAGGAGTTCGTTACTGTTGCTCAAGCTGAACAGCATCTGCAGTTGGCTAGGAGCATCTTGCACCACCTGATGCACCGCATCTTCGATTCGCTTGCGCATGAAGGTGCCCCGTTCCTTGTTCTTGCGGATCAGGAGGGAAGTACTCACGTCTTCGCTGGTCACCATCTGAGCGCTGTGGGTGGCGAACACAATCTGGTAACCTTCGTTGGAGAGATTTTTCAGGGCCACACGCACCAGTTCTACCGCCTGGGGATGCAGGAACAGTTCCGGAGAATCTATCAGGAGCATTGTCCGGCTCAGGTAGTGGTTGTTGTGGTGCTTCTTGATTTCGGAAAGGTAACGGACTAGGGCCATCTGGATGGCACGTTGGCTTCCAGCTCCCATGCGGTTGATGTCGCGTTCAAATCCGTCATCCTCGTCGATGACCTTCAGGCTTGCCGTTTTCAAGAAGGTCTCCAGTGTGGGAATGGGAATATCCAGTTCTACCCGCACGCTGGGGAATAGCGGCTGCAATTTCTCGTTGACTTCCCGGTCAAAGGACTTGATTTCTGCGGCCTGGTTTTCGCCACCTGGTGAAAGCAGGTCGTTGAACTTTCCCAAAATGTCGTTAAACTCACCACCAAAACGCCGTTCCAGGGGCTTAAAAATTTCATGAAGCAGTTTGGTAAAGGCCTTGTTTCCTTCGAAATCCCAGATGGCAATGGGCTCCGGAAACATTCGCTTAAAGGCGTGCTTGAAATCGTCACCCACCCGCATCCAACCCTTGCGGCTTCCGTTCTGTCGTTGCGGGGGTACCAACGCCCACAGTTCAACGTTCTCCGGAGGTATTCCCGGTACCCGCTGAATTTTTTTCACCCGCAAACTTTCGCCGTTCAGGAACGGCACAATCTCTTTAGCCTTCTCTTCCCCCAGACGGCTCAATACTGTTTCCGAGATGCCCTGAAAAAGACCTTCCACCTCCACCGGTTCGTTACTGTCGTCAAAATAAGAGACATCTAGCGAAAAGGGGGATAGCAGCCACCGGATTCCCATAAGGATATTGGTCTTACCGGCATTGTTGTAGCCTATCAGGGCGGTCATGTTGTTCAGGGGAAACGTCTGCCTGTGGATAGACCGCAGGTTGCAAATCGTAATCTCGGATAATCTTAACGGCTGGGGCTGCATATCCTGAATATACATTATTAGGGGCAAAAAATTCTACATTCTAGATATGATTTGTCCATTCTGTAAGAACGACAACGACAAGGTGGTCGATAGCCGCGTCAGTGGCGACTCCATCCGCCGTCGTCGGGAATGTACCGCCTGCGGTCGCCGTTTTACCACCCGGGAATACATCGAAATCCAACCGCTTATCGTGGTCAAGCGTAACGGCGACCGGGAACCCTTCCAGCGGGAAAAACTCCTGGCTGGTATAGCCAACTCCTGCAAAAAGCGTCCGGTGACCCAGGCCGCCATCGAAGAAATCGCCTCCACCATCGAAAACAACCTGATTTCCAACGACAACCTGGAAGTGACCTACGACCAGATAGGCAACCTGGTCATGCAGGAACTAAAGAAACTGGACCCGGTGGCCTATGTCCGGTTCGCTTCCGTCTATCGCGAGTTCAAGGAAGTCGGGGAATTCGTGGACCAGATCAAGACCCTGGACAAGTAACAAATTCGCACAAAAAAAGCCTCGCTTAAGCGGGGCTTTCTCGTGGTCGATACAGAACTCGAATCTGTGACCTCTACCATGTCAAGGTAGCGCTCTAACCAACTGAGCTAATCGACCAATAAGGTAGCCCAATAGTAGAAACTTGCCCCCCTTTTGTCAAGGGGTCAGCGGGCATCCGGGTCTACCCAATAGCGTAAACGGCCTGTAATGTGCAAATTAGGCAAGGTGTCGATACATTTTCCGGAACGGCAGTCCGGGGTGTACAAGTCCAGGGTGGCGGTCCAGGTGGAGTCGTCCTTCTGGTCGAACCGCACAATGCTGCTGTCGGCCAAAATGGGCGCCTGGGTCAAGGAACCGTAGTTGAACCAGGAGTACTGCTGCACCACGGGGTTGTCGCCCAAAACGGGCCTGTTCACCATAATGGAAAACTGGTCTCCCCGTTTACTCTCTTTGGCCCTGGTCTTCACGATAAAATACCTGTGGCTGTTCTTGATAAAGGGCACTTCCACGTCGGATTCCGCCAGTTCGATGGTCCGTTCGTCTTCGTCGTTGATCCTGTACTTCAGGTAGCCGCCGCCATCCACCTCCCAGCCTTCGTTAATATCTGCGCAGGCCATCAACAGAACGGCGGCGGCAAGGCAGGTTTTCAGGCGGAAAGGAATCATGCCCCTAAACTAGAAAATTATCTTTGGGCTATGGAAGGCGAGTGGCAAACAATTTCTACGCTGAACGGCACGGTCTATCTGGCGGTTGTCCCCAAGAAGGATCACAGGGAGCATATTTTCGAAAAGCTCTCCCTGGCTCTCGGCTGTCCCATTACCGCCCAGGACCTAAAAACCAGGCCCGGTTCCACGCGACCCGAATTTCCGGAGCTTTCCGTCGATGCCAACTGGACTCACTCCAAGGACGTCTGCGTGCTGGCCTATTCCAGGGAATGCCGCGTCGGCATAGACCTGGAATTTCATTCCAGAAACCGTCTCAAACTTGCGGACCGTTTCTATTCCGGCGAAGAAGTTAAGAGAATCCACCAGATTGAACAGACCGAAGGCGAAAGTGCCGCCATCAAGCTTTTTTACGCCCTCTGGTGTCGCAAAGAGGCCTTTTTCAAGTGCTTCGGCGGAGACTTTTTCGAAGGAACATTACGCAGGTCTCTTCTCGAAACCCGCATAGAAAACGTTCAACTGACGGACTTAAATCCGACATCGCTCGGCATCCAGGGAGAATGTTCCCTGTGCCTTGCCACCATGCCTTTGGGCTAGTTCTTTACTTCGCCGTCAGGAGCGTTCCCATTCCCGTGGGGCACTTCCAGGGCGTACAAGGGCAGGGCCACATACTCTTCGTCGTCAATAATCAGGCGAATCATGTACTTGTCGGGCCGCTCTATCTTCAGGCGCTGCATGTTCAGAATCAGGTTCATGGCCGCCGTGTCAAATCCCTTTGCCACAGGCTCAAAAGAAACGTTTGATTCCATTCCCGGGACAATAGGGTGTCCGCACACGTCCTCGATAGAAAGCACCAGCTTGTGCACTCCGGCCTCGGCCCGCTGGTAGCGGATACGGAAGGCCGCAGCACACTGGGGAATCACCAGCGGGAACTGGGAAAAAATCCTGTCGAAGGATCCAAGAATGTTCAGGCGGCCGCCGGCCCCGTTGGCCGTCGCCGCGTCGCAAATAGAAGCAATTTCAACAATCATAAATTATGGTTTTGTATTGATGGTCCAGTTTCCAGAAATGTTTTTCATGAATATAGGCCCGAAGTTCTGGCTTTCGGCTCCAGCATTTGGCCATGCAATCATGGAGATGTAGACCATGCCGTTGTTCGCCACCGCTATGTTGGGCGCAAATCCGTAGAGGTTGTAGCCATGGCTACTGTAGAAAGGTCCCTTGAAATAAGGGAGCTGGTTCTCGCCATAGGGCCTCCATTGGGAGCCGTCATAGAAATAGGCGTGGCAGTGTGACAGGCCTCGTCCGTTGTCATCGATGATAGCGTAGATTTTCCCGTTTCGTGCCGTCACCCTAATGTTGGAGGGGAGCATGCCTTCTTGCAGGTTCCGCTCAGCAGTCCAGTTCAGGTTACTTCCCGAAAGAGTTCCCTTCTTTACGTAGGGGCCCGCCACGCCCACTACGGAGGAGCGGTTGAGGTATCCCATATATACGGTCGAGCCTTCCGTAGCAAGGCTTATGCCGGTCATTTCCCTGCTTATCAGGGTTTCGCTCTTTGCAACATTGTAATTGGTGGTGTTGCCGTTGTAAATGGCATAATAGGTGTTGTACCAGGAGGTATTGTCCGTAAAGGTGGTGAGCAATACTCCATCGCTAGAGAACACCGCATTTACTTCCCTCGACGCCTTGCTTGTGGATATCTGCTTGCTTTCCCAGGCATTATTTTTCCAGTAGCTAAAGTAGGGATAGTTGCTTTTGACATAGGCCACCACCGGGTCCCCCGAGGTGGGGTGGCATGACAAGTTCACGGACGTAACCGAAGTCATGGAACTGCCAAAGGCTGCCCAGGCAGATGTTCCGGAACTGGACTTGTATATGTTCAAGACGTTTCCGCTGGTAAGAACCGCCAGGAACAGGTCGGTTCCATTGCTTGCCATTCTCAACGCCGTAATGGAGTCGTCGACACTGATGGCGGAGGTGTTCAAATTAGTCCAGCTGGAACCGTTGTAATTGCGGGATACTACCGTTTTGGCGGCAGTCAGGTAAACGACGGAAAGGTTGTTGCCGACCGTAGCGATGGCTGGGGGTGTACGGACCGTAGTTTTTTCAAGCACGGTGTCTTTTGCGGCGGCTAGGTTCTTCCACGCCCTGTGAACATAGACGGTACGGCAGGTGGTTTCCGCCTGGTGCCGTTTCATGAACATCTCGTCTGCATTGGCTTTGGTGCTGTCCCTAAAGTCCAGGCACACCGTAAAGGAATCTTCGGTGGTGGGCCTCCTAAAGGCATCGTTGAACTGGGCCATGCTGGTATCTATCGCTCCGGTGTTGCTTCCTCGGTAGAATCCCGCACCCACATTACTGAACTGCCAGTAGTAATCCCTGGAATTTTCATCACCGATGGTTCCAATGACCGACTGGGCTCCGCCCCATTCCGGAGAATAGTAGTATAGCGCTTCTCCGCTCTGGGCCTCGTCGCCGCTCCAGGGGTAAATGGTATCGACGGCAGTGATTTTTCCCACGGGCAGGTCGTTTTCCGCCGTCAAAACTTTCACATGGGATGTATCGCGGAACACGGCCTTGGTCGACTTTTCTTCGGCGGACACCACGCAGTACAAGTCCCTTCCTTCGGCACTCAGTGTTTCCCGGTAATCGTAGAATCTTTCACCGTTCTTGTAGTAGTCCAGTTTTCTGAGACTTTCGGCGGCCTGCTTGGTATCGTTGTAGAAACACTGCCAACTGTACCAGTTGATTCCCTGCCATACGTTGTTTATGGTGGCGTTCAAGAAGAAAACATCACCCTGTACGGCGTAAATTTGTGTCTCGGCAACGGAAATGACGGGTTGTTCCGTAGAGTAGGTTAGTGTCATTGTATCGGTGGCAATATTCCCGTCATCATCGGTAGCCCTGGCGACACAATAATATTTTACTGAGGCAGAAGGCGCTTTCCACGTAGTGTCGTAAGTAGATACGGTCTTCCAGTTGTTGTTGATATCCGTAGCGTTTGCTCCACAGCTCCATTCCCGCTTGGCGATGTAACCCCAGGTTCCCTCGTAGGTATCGGTAGCTGTGGCATTCAGGATAATGTCAAAGCCTGCGCGGATAGTTCCCGTCTTGCGAGCGACTGTCACCGTGGGGGGGGCAAGTTCCACGGTGAACCGGGTTGTATCCCTTGCGGTAAGGCCGTCATCATCGGTGACCTGTACAATACATAGGTAATTGTTTTGCGGAGTATTAGGCAAGGTCACCAGATAGGTGTTCTTGCCAGTGTTGGTCAGCTTGCTCAGTATATCGTGGTCGCTGTTAGGACCACAGCCCCATTCGTAGGAGACAATTCTTCCGGGAAGCGTCGCTTCGGAGGAATCTTTGGCGTTGGCGTACAGGGTCAGCGTATCCTTGATGGTCCTGGTATAAGATTCGTTCAGCGTGACCGTGGGCGGCGCACGGAAAACCTTATAAGTCACCGTATCCAACGAATAAAGGGTTGCAGCACTTGCCGCCAAGTCCTTTTCGTCTTCATCGACAGCTCGCATAACGCAGTAGTAGTTCCCTGCCGTTTCCGGCATAACGACGCTGGGAGTTTCTCCTTTACGTCCTTGCCAGGAACTGCTCCAGTTGGACACCTTCAGGTTGTTCAGGTTGCCACCACAGACATAGTCCACATAGATAGTCCCTCCAAGGGTATTGCTGGCCGTATATTTCAGCTGCTCCTGGTCCTTGATGGTAACGTTCTTGTTGTGAATATTGAGGCGGATTACCGGAATATCCTTGATGACATTGAAGCGGAGCGTATCGTAGCCGACCTGGTTGTCGTCATCGGTAGCCCTGACGACGCACTTGTAGTTTGTCGCCTCGGTATTGGGCAACTGGACTTCCATAGAATCGGTCACTTCTTTTTTTGCCGGGGATATGGCCGTGGCGTTAAAGGAACCGCTGCCGCATTTCCAGGCGACCTCCTTGACTGTCCCGTACTTGTCCTTGGCTGTATATTCAAACTTATATTTGGCATTGACCTTTCTAGAAATGATATCATCATTGTCGTCTATCTTGATAGTCGGCGGATCGGCGATAACATTCACCTGCAACGTGTCGGTTGCAGTTTTGGAATCCTTGTTGGTCACTTTGGCGACAATCTTTTTCATTCCCGCCGTGGCCCAGGCCTTAGTGGGCGCAAGGTTGTTTGCGACAAAACAGTTCTCGGTTGTGACACCTCCTTCAATGCAAATCCAGACAAGCGTGTAGTCGTTCGTTGCATCCGTGTTGTTGCCGATGGCCGTGGTGGATAGGGCGATTACGTCGTTCAGGGTAATTGTCGTATCGTAGGCGGGAGCATCGATATTCACCATAGGACCGTCGCTGTAAAAACCGAACCTTACAACATTGGAAACGGCTCCATTGTCGGCAATGGCCTGCATCGTGTAGCGCGTATTGGCCACGGCTTTGGGAAAATCGCTTTTTTGCAGTTGTATCTGGGCGGCCCCTTCAGAAACGGAACTTGTTCGCGGGGTATCTTCCGGGACATTGGTTTTCCAGGTCACCTTGGTGACCGGGGGGTTGGCTCCCGCCACATTGGCCTTGAAGATAAGCTTTGTCGCTTCCCCGACCATAGCAGAGCTGGCGTCGTTTACGGTAAGGCCAATGTTTGTAGCGGCCACCACGAAGGCGATAGTGGTGTCGGAGTGGTAACCGGCACTGTCGGTTGCGGTAATTTTGAAGCTGTAATTTCCGTCGGGCAGACTAGCCAGGTCAATGCTCCAGGCGTAGCTACTCAAGTTGGAAAACTTACATTTGTCATTTTTCGTGCCGCAGGTATCCTTGCCGAGCAGGGCTACGGCAGTCTTTACTTGTGAACCATAGTCGCTGAAACGGCCCGACACGGTAAACGCACGCACAGAAACAGTGTCTTCAAAGCCCTTGATGTTATATATGCGGGGAGGGGCCGGGTCTTTCAGCAAAATGGGAGGCAGTTCTTTTTCATCACCGGCATTGATATTGGGCGTTCTCGTAGTGACTTTAACAAAACCTCGACCAGTCTCGTCTTCGGCAATCAGTTTGAAGGTCCCTGCTGGCAGGTCGGATACCCTGAATTCACCTTTGGAGTTGGTGTTGGCTGTGTAAATGTTGTTCGTGTCAGCTGTATTAACTAAGGTAATCTTGATTCCCGAATGGGCTGACAGACCTTCGAACTTGGCAATTCCAATAAAGTCACAAGTGGACTTGCCTGGCCCTAGGTAGAAGAATCGTGGACGCTTACCCTTGCTGGTTTTGATTTTTTCTACCACCACAGTGTCGTAGCCGTCGGTAACCCAAACATCCCAAGAAAAATACCTTCCTGTAAAGCCAAGGTTCTTCAGGGCGTTTTCCCCATTCTCTATAACAGCAAAACTAGTGGATGCGCTGTTCTTAAGTACCAGGTCGTAGACATTGGACAGGTTCAGGTCGTCGTCCTGGTTGTCCGGTGTGGCGGCTACTCGGACATAGTACCTCAGCTGATCTTCATTGTCTCTGTCGTGACCTTCGTAGAACAGGCGGAATGATTCTACGGTGTCGCTTATCCTTTGTTGGTCGTCGGGTCCCAAAATTTTGATGGTTGGCAACTGGTTGAAATGGAGGAGGACGCTATCCTTGGTGGTGTTCTTGTCATCGTCGGTGACAATGATGTAAATCTTTTGGTTCCCAAGAGAATCCGTCAATGTGGAGTCGTAGGGAATCGTAATTATCAGGCTATCCGAGGACTCACTCTTGGTGTATTTCCAGTCCTTTGCATCTCGTTTGCCACTTGCATCCACATCGACCTTAAAGGATGTTATTGTACCGAAGGAATCTAAAGCAAGAATGGGGAATGAGATTGGACTCTTGGCTCTAGTCCACAGTGTGTCCTTGGGAACGCCTAGGTAAGGTGGGGTGTTAATCACTCTGATAAACTGGTCTTTACCGGCGGTATCCGTCGCGCTGTTTCCGTCAACGGCCACAAACAGGGGAGAGTACACGCCCTCCTTCATATAGACCCAGGATTGAGGGGTGGCGTTGTGGCCCGTGACCAGTGCCTTCTTCATTTGGTCTTTTCCCTTGCCGGTGGTGTCCTTTACAAGGCTATCCAAAATCCACTGGTACAGGTAAATTTTGTCGGAGTTGTAGCGCAAGAAACCCATCATATGGATTGTGTCGCCTATGGTGACTGTGACAGTGTCGCTTACGATAACAGAATCAGGGTTGGGCAGGTTGATAATGGAATCGGCAAAGGCGTCGGGATTTTCGAAAGGAGTCTTGTAGATAAACACTACGGAGTGGTTGTTCCGCAAGTTCACGTTTTCCTTGATGGAGGACTCCCTGGAGCAGTTCACCAGGAACGTCGTGCATAGGATTAACCCAAACAATAAAAACAAAGACTTTAACCGCATTATTCAATCCTCTATAATACGTTCTTCACGATATAAATTTATCTTTTTTTATGAAAGGGGGGGTATAGCGCCTCGTTGATTTTTGGGAGATTATATGGAAAATATTCCGCTTTGGTACGGTTTGTTTCTTTTTTTTGCATTAGGTGCCTGTGTGGGCAGTTTTTACAATGTGATTGTCTATCGGATGCCCCGAGGAATATCGCTGATAAACCCGCCGTCCCATTGTCCCCTGTGCAAGAAGCGGATTCCCATCCGTTACAATTTGCCCATTGTGGGGTGGCTCTGGCTCCGTGGTAAAAGCGCCTGTTGCAAGCAACCCATCAGCGTAATTTACCCCATAGGAGAATCGTTGTGCGGGCTTCTGGGCGCCTTGGCCCTGTTTGCCACCAACTGGAATGTGGGGTGGACAGCTCCTATTGCTAATTGGGTTGATGCCTTGGCCATGTTCTGGCTGCTCTTGGGCATGTATCCCGTGTGCGCCGTCGATGTTCAGTACAAACTAATCCCCGATTCCATTTCGGTAGGGGGAATCGTGGTGGGCCTGGTGCTTTCTATATTCCCGGGCGGGATTACTCCCTTCCAGAGCCTGATTGGTGCGGCCTGTGCCGGCGGCGGTCTTTGGCTCTTGGGATTTATAGCCTCGAAAATCCTGAAAAAAGAGGCCATGGGTTTTGGCGATGTCAAACTGCTGGCTGGTTATGGGGCGCTGATGGGGCTTGACGGTGCTGTAGAAACCTTGATTCTTGCGGCGTTCCTTGGAATCGTTGTCATGATTCCCTGGGCAAAGATTATGGAAAAGAAGGGCGGGAGCGATGGTTCGGGTCAGATACCCTTCGGACCATTCCTTGCGGTTGCGGCTCCGGTTATGTACCTGTGGGGACAGGACCTGCTGGATATGTATGTGCGGTTTATCGTCGGGGAATAGCTTGTCATCCTGATGCTACGAAGTGGCGGAGGGATTCAGTTCCAAAGAATCGTTTTCTGAGAAAAAACAAAAAAGAGATTCCTGAAGGAATCTCTTTTGCTTAACCTGACAGTTCAAGACTAGAACGCAAACCAGGTCAGGTAAACCTTGTAGAGAACACCAAAGTCCATGCGGCTGTATTCGGAGTTTCCACCATCTTCGTCGCCGAAGTTGTACAGGAAACCGAGGCCGGCCTTTCCGGTAATAACCAGATTCGGAACGATTTCCCCATGGAGCCCCGCCATGACACCGAAGTCAATACGGCTGTCATCTTCGGAAAGACTATTGTATGCGAACTCTCCACCGACAGAGAACGGAATGAATTTCTTGACAACGATGTAGTCGAATGCCGCTCCGATAGACAGCTGGTTCGCATCGTCGCCATCCTTGACCTCGTCACCCTGCTTGGGGGTGTGGGTGGTTTCACCGCGATGCTGGAAACCGAAGATGGCGCTCAGCATCATATTGTCGTTCAGGCGGAAGGTGAGGTTAATGGCATTCTGTCTGGCAAGTGCACCGGTCAGGTCAAGGCCGATACCGAAGAATCCCTGATCACCAGAGGACTTCTTTACCTTCTTCTTTTCCTTCTTGGGAGCGGGAGCGGCTTCTTCTTCCTCTTCCTCTTCTTCGTAGGCGGGGGCCTTCGTCACCTGGGCCGGGGCTTCTTCTTCTTCGTATTCTTCTTCGTCCTGGGCATAGCCGTAGCTGCAGAGAGCCATAGCAATGACGGCAGAAAGGAATATCTTCTTCATTGGGTTTCTCCTTAAGTGCGAGTTTTTGATGTTAATTCTTATTCAATTATAAAAATTGTTCACAAAAGTGTCAATAATCCACCATTCTATGCAATTAATTCCGAAATCTGAACTCCGAATTCCGAACAAGTTACCATTCCATCGACATTTTCGCCACCAGGAACCTCCTGGAAACCTCGTCCAGCTTGGCCGGATCTATGGAAATTCCCAGAATTCCTGCAAAAATCACGAAGGGACTGGCCGTGGTGCCCTGGTCGTTGCATTTCACCTTGATGTACAGCGTCCCTTCCCGGTTCTCGATAGACAAGACGTGCTGGTTCAGGTCGATTTCTTGGCCCCGGTGGTTCGTGACGGTGGGGAAGGTCTTGCTGTTGAACCGCTCCATCAGGTCTGCGGGGATAGTCTCCGGCGTGTAGCGGTACACCATGGCCTTGGGGAAATGCTTGCTGAGCTTTTCCTTCAGGGGCTCGATGTTCACGATTTCCATGCCCCGGGGGAAGGGCCTGCTTAGTTCCTTCATCAGGTTCGGCAGATTCTCCGGAGCGAGGTCCAGGGGTTTCAGAAGTTCCACGCTAATCAGCTCGCAGTAAGTCTCCATGCCGAGAGGGAGCGCCCCCATGTTCACGATTTTCGGCTTGGGGCTGAATCCTTCGCTGAACTTCACAGGAATCCCCGCGCAAAGGAAGGTCCGCTCGAAGAAACTGAGCATGTTGTGGTGGGGCAGGAACCTACTGAGTCCGGTTTTCTTGAAGGTAATCTTGTAGCTGTAGCTCACCTTCTGGCTGGGCCTGCGGTCGGCCACCAGTTTCTTGATTTCTTCGGGAGTGCGGCTAGGCGCCTTGTGGCGCACGGGATTGTCGGCCAGCCTGATTTCGTCGCCGAATCCGGGAATGCCGCACTTCTGGCAGTCGCCCCACTTGCAGTTGGGCACAGGCTTACTGTTCGGGTCAAAGGCCTTTTCCCATTCCCGCCTCAGGTACTGCTTGGTGGTACCGGCGTGGATAAAGTCCCAGGGGAACACTTCGTTCTTGTCCCGTTCACGATACACCCAGCTGGTGTCGTAGCCCGTCTTTTGCCAGACCTGTTCCCACTTGGAAAAGTCGAACCGGTAAGAATCGCTCTCGAAGATGATTCCCTGCTTGTAGGCCTCGTAGATGACGGGGCCGAGGCTACGGTCGCCTCTGCTGTAGATGGCTTCCAAGAAACTGGTTTCCCAGGCGGCCCAGTTGATTTTTACGTTGGGATGCTTGAAGAACTTTTCCCGCACAAAGTGGATATGCCCAAGGGCCGTTTCCTTGTCCATGAAGGGCGCCCACTGGAGGGCGGTAAAGGACTTGGGAATGAGGATGCCGATGCTTACCGCAATCTGGATGCCTCGGTTGTACTTGCGTCCGATTTTCACCAGATTGAAGATGAGGTCGCAGAAGGCCTGCATGTCCTCTTCGTTTTCGGTAGGGAATCCAATCATTGTATATAACTTAATCTTGTTGAACCCGCTGCTGAAAGCGTGTTCGGCGGCGTCGTACATGTCCTGGTCGCTGATGGTCTTGTTGATCATCTTGCGGATGCGTTCGGAGCCGGTTTCTGGGGCGAAGGTGGCGCTACGGCCACCTTTGAGGGCGGCAATCTTGCCGGCGAGGGTCTGACCGAAACTGTTCACCCGGATGCTGGGGAGGCTCACATCCACATGGTCGTAGAAGGGGTCGTCGATAATGGAATCGGTAAGGGCCTCTACCGGTTTGTAGTCGGCGGTAGAAAGGGAGAGAAGCCCAAGTTCCCGCTCGCCGGTGGCAAGGAGCCCTGCTTTCGCGATGTCCAGAACATCGTCGGGGTCCAGCTCGCGACACGGGCGGTACCAAATGCCCGCCTGGCAAAAACGGCAACCTTGGGCGCAACCCCGCATGACCTCTACGCTAAAACGGTTGTGCACCAGCTGCATGTTGGCAATCAGGTTCTTGACGGGGTAGTCCTTCGGGTCCATCTTGGGGATGAATAGGCGGCGAACCCCGTTGGTGGTGGCGTAGGCGCCGGCGGCGGGCTCCGCCGGCACAATCGCGCCGAATTCGTTTTTGACCACCGGACGTAAACTGGGCACGTAAACGCCGTCAATTTTCGAAAGGTTCTTGAGGATTTCGGCGCGACTGAGGCCTGCCTTGCGGCCCTCGCCTACGCACCGCAAAAAGTCAATCATGACTTTTTCCCCGTCGCCTATCATGAAGGCGTCAAAAAAGTCGGCGACGGGTTCGGGGTTCGCCATGGATGGCCCGCCGGCCACCACGATGGGGTCGCTTTCTTGCCTGTCCTTCTGCCACGCGGGAATGCGGGCCAGTTCCAGCACGTAGGGCACGTTGGTAAAGTTCAGCTCCGTCTGGAGCGTCATGCCCACCACTTCGAAATCTCGCACCGGCGTGTAGGTTGCATAGCTGTACAGCGGAATGTCCAGCCTTTTCATCTCGGCGGCCATGTCGTCCCATGGCGCGAAAGAGACTTCGCACAGCAGGTCGCTCTCCCGGTTGATAACATGGTACAAAATGCGGATGCCGTTGTTGCTCATGCCGATTTCGTAGGTGTCCGGGAACACGAAGGCCATACGGCAAAGCATTTGGCTGTGGTCCTTCACCACGCTGTTGGCTTCGCCGCCCATGTATCTTGCAGGAGATTCTACGGCGGGCAGAGCGAGGGCTATTTTCTCAAGAATTGTCATCACCATCAATTTAGCAAATCCCCCGCCCGTTACGCCGTGAACCACAAAGCTACAAGCTTCGTCATCCTCACGAAAGTGAGGATCTGTTTGCATTTCTAGCACCCACCAATTCATTTCGGACGCCACACCTCCAGCGGATCCCCGACCGGAGCCTGCCCTGAGCTTGTCGAATGGGTCGGGGATGACGACTCTTGTGACCATCAAACCTCGCGCCCCAAGCCTCACACCTCATACCTCATACCTCACACCTCACACCTCACACCTCGCGCCCCTAAATCCTAGCCCCTAAATCCTAGCCCCTACCCCTCTTCCGCGTTAGGGACAGTGACCCCTTGGGGCCGAGACTACAGGCTCGGCGAGCGGAGCGAGTATGGCCCGACCCCTCCGTAGGTACAGCTAAGAGACCGGGGGAACGCCCAAATATGTTGATTTTGCTTTTTTTTTCGAAAAAATGTTTGTCCAAGGTCTTAGACTTTTCATAAATTGTGGAATATGAGTGTTCTTTATTATCTGGTGTGGCTTGTCGCTTTTGTGGCAGGCGTCGTTTTATCGTTTGCGGCTCCCGAAAGCGCGTTGTCGGTGGGAGTCAAGTTTATTTTTGTGGGAGTCTGGGGCGCGGTCCTCGGGTTCATCTTTTTTATCGTGGCCAAAAGGGCCGTCCAGGATAGCGAGGCGGGGGAGGCGGATACGTCGGATTCCCGCCCGGTGACGGAGCTTGTGCCGGTGGTGCCGTCGGATGTTGCCGAAGGCGCGGAACAGGGCGATGTTCCTGCCGAAGGGGCTGTTCCAGAGGCGCAATCCGAGGAATCGGCTTTGCCCGAGGCCGCTCCTACGCTGGAATCGGCCCGGGAGATTTTCCCTCTTTCGGACTGGGACGATTTCTGCAAGGAAATCCTCAGGAACAGGCCGTTTTCCGAAGTGGTGGGCGCTCTTGAAAAGGTCTTGCCCAAGCTGTTCCCCGGTGCGGCGGGCGTGCTTTACATGTATGGCGATGCCCAGTCTGAAATGCACAAGGTTTTCTCCTTTGGCGATTACGTGATTAGCGGCGATACCATGATGCCTGCGGAATGTGCGAGTTTCAACCTGGGAAGCATCGTGGTGAACGACTACAATGCGGACAAGGTGACGGCGGGCTGCACCCACCTTCATTACCACAGCCAGGGCGTTGCCTTCTGTGCGCCTATCGAGGGGCTGGAGGAACATTTCGGCACGCTGTGTATCCAGGTGGACAAGTTGCCTGACGGCGAAGATATCGATTTCTGGAAGGCGAAGGTGAGCATCGTGTCGGCCACATTCGGCCTTTATGTGGCAAACCAGAACCTGAACATCCGTTTCCAGCAGCACAGCATCCGTGACAACCTGACGGGGCTTTTCAACAAGCGCTACATGGAAGAATCCCTCCGTCGCGAAATCTTCTCCGCTTCCCGCCACAAGACGCCTATCGGAATCATCATGCTTTACCCCGACGAAATTCCCCAGCTCCAGGAAAAGCGGGGCCGTCATGCGGTGGAACAGATGCTTTGGGAAGTGGGCCAGCGCCTGCCGGGCTATATCCGGAACGAGGATATTCCTTGCCGCTACAACGGCGATGTTTTCTGCGTGATTCTGCCCGGCGCCGATTACAAGATTACCAAGGACCGTGCCGAAAAAATCCGTCACGAGATTTCGGAGCTCCAGGTGGCTTACGGCGACGGGATTCTCAAGACATCCTTGAGTATCGGCGTTTCGGTGATGCCTATCCATGCCGTAGATGCAAAGACCCTGATCGCCACCGCCGAGGCGTCCATGCAGTTGGCTTCTGCTAACGGAGGAAACCGTGTGGTCATGGCCGAAGCCTTGAACAAGGGTCTTTAAATTTCTTAAATTTGTCACATGAAAAAAATTATCGTCCCCATCGTCCTTCTGTTCCTGTGCGCCGGAGTGCTCCTGTACCTGCTTTCGGACTTTTCCGCCGGACGGTCCTCTTTCGATGCCGACGCCTACCTGCAGGCCCGCGCAAAGATTGACTCCCTGGAAGTGGCCCTGTGGGAAAAGCAGGGCGATGTCGATGCCCAGCTCGCCATCCGGAATGACTTGGACGTCGCCTGGCAGGACTTGAACGCCCTCAGGCAAAAGACTCCGGCCGGCGAGACGGAACAGGACGAAAAGACGGTAGGCGGGATTTCCAAGTCCGCCCTGATGTGGGTGGTAGGCGGCGTTGCCGCTATTCTGGTCTGCATTATTTTGCTTGCGGCCCTCAGCCACCGCAAGAAGGTCCTGACCCAGAGGATGGAAGCCCTGAAGGCCGAAAACCGGTTCCGGGAGCCCAAGAACGGGTTCGAGAACGACCCCACCATCGCGCCGCGCCCCCGTGCACCGAAGCACTCCATCATCGACGAGGCCGACGAGTTTGCGGAGGCCAAGGAGACAAAGGTTTCTTTCGAAGACGAAAACGGCAATCCCGAGAACAAGGTTTTGATTCCGGATTTGGGCAAGCGGCCCCAGCTCAGGCCCACCGCCAAGGAGCGGATTACCTCCGCCATCCAGTCCCTGTCCGATGTTCTGCGGGCTCCCCGCGGCCTTTCCCGCGACAGGACCATGAAGCTTAGGGCCCAGAGCCACAACGTGACCGGCAATCCGAACCTGCAGGGGAGCAACCCCCTGGAGACCAGCCGTTTCGACAAGGAACTTACCGAAAAGAGCAAGATTCTGCAGATGTCCCGCCGTGGGTTCCCCGCCTCTGCCATCGCGACCCAGCTGAAAATTCCGCAGGAACAGGTGGAAGCCATTATCAAGAGCGCCATGGAATAAGGGGCTCTTGGCCTATGCGTTATCGGTTCCGTTGTGAATACCTGGGCAGTGCCTTTTATGGCTGGCAGGTGCAGAACGAAGCCGGCAAGCAGAAATTCGTAACCGTTCAGTCCGCCCTGGAAGAGGCGCTGACCATAGCGCTCCGCGCGCCTATACATATCGTAGGTTCTGGCCGTACCGATACGGGTGTCCATGCCCGAGGCCAGTGCGTCCATTTTGATTTTGATGGCGAGCTGGACTTGCGCAAGACGGAGCGTTCGGTGAATGGACTCACCAAGAGGCTTATCCGCATTCGCGATTTGCAACCGTGTAGCGATGATTTCAACGCCCGCTACGACGCCCTTTACCGCTATTACCAGTACACCATTTTTACCCGGCCTGTGGCGCTCATGCGGGAATACGGTTGGGAATGCGGTTCCCTGAATCTGGACCTGGACTTGATGGAGCGGGAGGCGGCATCGTTTCTAGGCGAGCACGACTTTATCGACTTTTGCATTCCCCGTAACGACGGCAAGTCCACGCTCTGCACGCTGACCGAATTCCGCCTGGAGCGGGTGAACAACTGGACCGTGATTTTCCACATCAAGGGAAACCGGTTCTTGCACCGTCAGGTCCGTGCCATGGTAGGCACGCTGTTCGACATAGGCCGCGGGCGTTACCCGGCAGGCACGGTCAACCAAATTTTTGCAGGGCAGTTCAAGGGAGAACGCACCTGGGCCCCGCCGCAGGGACTGGTGCTGCACGATGTGAAGTATAGGGATTATTAGGTTTTGAGGTATGAGCTATGAGGTCGCTCGTAAACTCGCTTTGAGCCAGATGTCCTCATACCTCAAAGGCACGAAGTGCCTAAACGATACTTGGCAACTAGAATTGCGATGCAATTCGTTGCCCTAGTAGAGTTATGCCCTTTGGGTAGACCTCGTACCTCATAGCCTAGCCGCGAAGCAGGTCCAGCATTTCCTTGACGGCTTTTTCCATGCCCACGAACACGCTGCGGGCCACGATGCTGTGCCCGATGTTCACCTCTTCGATCCCTTCGATGGCGGCAATGGATGCTACGTTGCGGTAGTTCAGTCCGTGACCTGCCAACACCCGGAGCCCGTACTTGCGGGCCAGCATGGTCATGTCCTCGATGGCCGAAATTTCACGGTCCACTTCTTGGAGGCTGCCCAGTTCGCAGGCGGTGGCGTACTTGCCGGTGTTGAACTCCACGAAGTCGGCGCCGACTTTCTTGGCCGCCTTCACCTGGTCCGTTTCCGGGTCGATGAACAGGCTGACGGCAATGTCGTTGTTTTTCAGGGTCATCACGTATTTTGCAAGTTCATCTACCTTGGCGGCCACGTTGAGTCCGCCTTCGATGGTGATTTCCTGGTGGTTCTCCTGGACCAGCGTCACCATGTCGGGCTGCACGTTGGTGGCAAACTGCAACATTTCGGCCGTGGGGGAGATTTTCAGGTTCAACTTGGTGGTGACCATGCCGCGCAACAGGCGAACGTCGCGGTCCTGGATGTGGCGCTTGTCTTCGCGCAGGTGGGCGGTAATGCCCATGCAGCCGGCGAGTTCTGCGACCAGTGCCGCCGTGACGGGGTCCGGTTCCCTGATCTTGCGGGCTTCACGGATGGTGGCGATATGGTCGATGTTCACACCCAGTTTTACGGTCATGGCGTTCTCCTTGTCAATACTTCATAAAGGTAGATAAATTTACGATGGTGGTGCCCTGGGCTGCCGCTTTTGCGTCGATGGACTTCACCTTGGCGATATTGGCTTCGCTCAGCGGGATGATGATGGTGGACATGCCGCTCTTGGCGGCCGCCTTCAGTTTGCGCTTGATGTAGTCGTCCAGGGCGCTGTTGGAGGGGTTGTAGGGGGTTGCCGTCTTGCAGGCCATGGACAAATCCTTGCAGGTCTCCCGCACCTTGGATTTTGCATTCATGGACAGGTCCAGGAACCAGAGCCCGTTTTCCTTGGCGGGTTCCAGGGTGGCCTGCAAAAGCTGACGGTGTTCTACCGCCTGTTCCGCAAAGCGGGTGGCAATTCCCTTGGCGTTTGGCACCAGGGTCTTTGCCTCCTGGATAACGGACTCGATCTGCTGTTCCGTGTGGTGGATGCGCACCGGGCGGTAGCGGTTGTGTCTGGAATCCAGGCTGGTAGATTCCATCAAAAGCCAGATGACCAGTTCCTTGTTCTTTACGCGGTCCAGGTCTGGGAAGAACGTTTCCGCCATGCCGAAGGGCGTGACCATCAGGTCGTAGGGGAAGGTGAGTTCATTCAGGGCCACGATCAGTTCGGGCGTAAGGCCTGTCACCTGGAACGCTATGGACAGGTAAGAGGCGTTGTTCTTGAAAATGTTGTCTGAAACGTTCAGGGTGAGCTTCAGGGTGTCGCCTTCTGGGGTCAGGGCGTCTAGACTGGCCGACTGGAAAACCGTGGGGTCTCCGTGCAGCTCTTCCATGTACAGCACTTCGCCGCCGTTTTTCCGCAAGAACCTTTGGGCCTGCAGCAGGTAGTGGGTGATGGTCCGTCCGTTCCCTAGCACCCAGATTTCCCGTTTCTTTCTGGACTTTTGTGTCTGCACCACTTCCAGGTGGTTCTTCAGTTTTTCTACGAAGGGGGTGGTGTCCTGCACGGCGGCGGTAGTGTCCGGAGTGGCGACAGTGGCAGAATCCCGGTTGAAAAGTTTTTCGCCAATGCTGGTTTCTTGCAGCACGAATGCCGCCCCAGAGATAATCCCCAGGACAATAAAGATGGCAAGAACGTGCTTCAGTTTTTTCATCGCTTGGGAAAGATAGCTAAATTAAAACCGTATGCCTGTTCTCTTTGCCCTCTGTGGCCCCACTGGAGTCGGAAAGTCGAAACTTTCCCTTGAACTTGCGGAGCGTTACCGTGCCGAAATCATCGGTGTGGATTCCCGCCAGATATACAGGGGCTTCGCTATTGGCACGGCACAGCCGTCGGTGTCCGAGATGCAGAGGGTGAAACACCACCTGATAAACTTCTGCGAACCTACCAGGGTCTATTCCGCCGGGGATTTCTGTAACGATGTCCGTGCTCTTCTTGAGGCAAACCCGCAGAAGAATTACATCTTGGTGGGCGGCACAGGGCTTTACCTGCAGGCGTTGATGCTTGGGCTTCCGAAAATTCCCGCCATTGACGGTAGCGTGCGGGAGGCCCTGGAGGCGGACTGCGAAAAATTCGGACTTCCTTGGCTCTGCGACGAGGCCCGGAAGGTGGATCCCGAATCTATGGAAGGTGCCGACGAAAACAACAGGCACCGCATTGTCCGGATTCTGGAGGTTTACCGAGGCACGGGTCGCAAGCTTTCGGAGTGGAAGCAGGAACGCTCTGGCGGCATCGGGAATATTCCCGTCTATTTTCTCAACCGCAACCGCGAGAATCTCTACGCCCGCATAAACGAACGTGTTGACCAGATGGTCCGCGACGGCTGGCTGAAAGAAATCCGTTCGCTGGCGCAAAGGGTTCCGCTTACGGCTCCGGCGTGGCAAAGCCTGGGCTACCGCGAACTCCTTGCCGCAAAGGATGACTCCGAGATTCAGATTGTTTTGGATAAAGTAAAACAGCAGACCCGAAACTACGCCAAGCGTCAAATCACCTGGTTCTCCAGACAAGTTAATTCTATACAAATTAACATTGATTCCGAAAACGCTTTGCATGTCATCGCTACACATTAGCTCCCACGTCATGGCGAACTTGATTCGCCACCTAGCGGCTGTCACCCCGCGCCTCCTTCTTCGTCATCCTCGCGCAGGCGAGGATCCGCTTGCATCCACCCTTGTCACCCCGGCCCCTACTACTCGTCATCCCCGCCCATTCGACAGGCTCAGGGCAGGCTCCGGCGGGGATCTCCTTGCCCCTCCACCTGTCACCCCGGCCTTGTCCCGGGGCCGCACACAACCGCCCCGACCTTTTTTGTTGACAACCTGTTGACAGTCTTGGGTCCAGGCGGTTCACGACCCGTTTCCAGGGGTGCTTGGCGAAAAAAAAGCTAAAAAACAGAAAAAATTTTCGCAAAACCCCTTGCCGGGGGCGAAAAATTGTTCTATAATTGGCCTCACCCTCGGAAAGGGGGTTGCGGAGGCCCGCGAGGCCGCCGGGAAGATTGAAGGAATCGGAGATGTGCTTAGTGACGGGTCCAAGAATTTTCTTGGAGAGTCAATACGAACGTGATCAAAGTAACGGGACCAAGACTTTGAAAATTAATGAAGAGTTTGATCCTGGCTCAGAACGAACGCTGGTGGCGTGTCTTATACATGCAAGTCGAGCGGGGCAGCAATGCCCAGCGGCGAACGGGTGAGT
>Ga0256405_10002480_pt1 | contig 42199 bp, 66 predicted proteins | sample RumenRJG_02DNA_FD_189096 | JGI IMG/M metagenome (GOLD analysis project Ga0256405, IMG submission 189096) | Bovine rumen microbial communities from Lethbridge, Alberta, Canada - RJG_02 | ecosystem: Host-associated > Mammals > Digestive system > Stomach > Rumen | place: Canada: Alberta... | reverse complement strand
TTCTACATCCGCACCACCGACGTGACCGGCTCCATCAAACTGCCTGAGGGCGTCGAGATGGTCATGCCCGGCGACAACAGCACCTTCGAAGTTGACCTGATCGCGCCCGTGGCGATGAACGAGCAGCTTCGCTTCGCCATCCGCGAAGGCGGCCACACCGTCGGCGCCGGCGTTGTTTCGCAGATCCTTGACTAAGCGGAGGAATCATCGTGTCCAAAAAAATCAGAATCCGCCTCAAGGCGTTTGACCATCGTGTGCTTGATACCTCCGCGGCTCAGATCGCGGAGACCGCTGCCCGCAGCGGCGCCAAGGTCGCCGGTCCCATCCCGCTGCCGACCGAGATCAACAAGTTCTGCATCCTCACCTCGCCTCACGTCAACAAGGACGCCCGCGAGCACTATGAGATGAGAACGCACAAGCGTCTGATCGACATCGTCAATCCGACGCAGAAAACGATGGAAGCATTGATGCAGCTTAATCTTCCCTCTGGTGTTGACATCCAGATCAAGCTCTAAGCGAGCGGGAAGCTCTTAAAGCCATAAAAGCTGAATCTCCCCGGAATGGGGAGCTCTGAGCAAAGGAGAGTGTATTGTAATATGAGTCTTGGTATTCTTGGACAGAAGCTGGGCATGACCCGCGTCTTCAACGAGGCTGGTCAGTCCGTCCCGGTGACTGTCATCGCTGCAGGTCCCTGCCCTGTGGTCGACGTGCGCACCCCTGAAAAGAACGGCTACAGTGCCGTGCTTCTTGGCTTTGGCGAGCGCAAGCCTCACAAGGTCACGAAGCCCATGAAGGGCACGTTCGAGCGCGCGGGCGTTTCACCCTGCCGCTGGCTGCGCGAGTTCCGCATCGAAAACGCTGCCGACTACAAGGTCGGTCAGTCTGTCGATGTCGCCGTCTTTGCCGAGGGCGAAGTCGTGAGCGTTACCGGCACCAGCAAGGGTAAGGGATTCGCGGGCGTCATGAAGCGCTACAACTTCGGCGGCCTTCAGGCCAGCCACGGCGTGTCGGTGTCGCACCGCAAGCCCGCTTCCAGCGGCGCCAGCAGCTACCCCAGCCACGTCTTCAAGGGAAAGACGATGCCCGGACAGATGGGCAATGAGCGCGTCACCATCAAAAATCTCACCATCGTCGCAGTTGACAAGGAGAACAACCTCCTTCTCATCAAGGGCGCGGTTCCCGGCGCCAAAAACGGCCTCGTCCTGGTCCACAAGCAGGGCTAGACTGAAGGAGGATCAACGAAATGCCTGTTATCAAGATGCTGAATATCAGCGGAGAGGTCGTCGGTGAAAAGACCCTCTCTGACGAAGTCTTCGGCGCTCCTGTTCACGTCTCTGCGATGCATCAGGTCGTCGTTGCTCAGCTGGCGAACGCCAGACAGGGCACGGCCAGCGCCAAGATGCGCGGCGAGGTCCGCGGCGGCGGCAAGAAGCCCTGGAAGCAGAAGCACACCGGCCGCGCGCGTGCGGGCAGCAGCCGTTCGCCCCTGTGGGTCGGCGGCGGTGTTGTTCACGGTCCCAAGCCCCGCACTTACAGCCTGAAGGTCAACAAGAAGGTCCGCGCCCTGGCTATGCGCAGCGCTCTTTCGATGAGAGTCGTGGAGCAGTCGCTCTGCGGCGTTGAGAACTTCGGTCTTGAGGCTCCTTCGACGAAGAAGATGAAGAGCTTCATCGATTCGCTCAACGCGAAGAAGGTCCTGATCCTTCTTGACAAGAGAGACGAGAACGTCGTCAGATCTGCCAGCAATATCCCCGGCGCCAAGGTCCTTCACGTCGACAGCATCAACGTGCTTGACCTTGTTCACCACGATCATGTCGTGGCCACGCCCGCGGTTCTTCAGAAACTCGAGGAGGTGTACGCTCGATGAATCTTGTTGCTCATGACATCATCATCCGTCCTGTGGTCACTGAAAAGAGCAGCCGCATGATGGAAATGAACAAGTACACCTTCGAAGTCCATCCTATGGCGAATAAGGTCGAGATCCGCAAAGCCGTCGAGGTCGTCTTCAAGGTCAAAGTGAAAAGCGTTCACACCATCAAGGTGCACTCCAAACCCAAGCGCATGGGCGCGTTCCTGGGCAAGAGCCGTGCCTGGAAGAAGGCCGTCATCACGCTGGCCGACGGAGAACATATCCAGTTCTTCGAAGGCGCCGGCGCGTAGTGATTGGAGGATAACTGAAAATGGCAATCAAACAATTCAATCCCTACACTGCCAGCAGACGTCACATGACGGTCCTGAGCCGCGAGGACATCACCAAGCAGAAGCCTGAGCGCTCCCTCCTTGCCGGCAGAAAGAAGAGAACCGGTGGCCGCAACAACTACGGCCGCAGAACGATGCGCTTTATCGGCGGCGGTCACGTCCGTCTGCTCCGCATCGTTGACTTCAAGCGCGACAAGATCGGCATCCCCGGCCGCGTTGCGGCGATCGAATACGATCCTAACCGCAGTGCCCGACTTGCCCTGATCTTCTATGTCGACGGCGAGAAGCGCTACATCATCTGCCCCGATCAGCTTCACGTCGGCGACACGATCATGGCCGGCCCCGAGGCTGATATCCGCCCCGGCAACGCCAAGAAGTTCAAGGACATGCCCGACGGCACGCTTGTTCACAACATCGAGCTTGAGCCCGGCCGCGGCGCTAAGCTGGTGCGTTCCGCCGGCGTCAGCGCTCAGCTGATGGCCCGCGAAGGCAAGTTCGCCTTTGTGCGCATGCCCAGCGGCGAGCTTCGCAAGTTCCTGCTCGAGTGCACGGCGACCATCGGTGTTGTCGGCAACGGCGAGCACGAGAACGTCTCGCTCGGCAAGGCCGGCAAGACCCGCTGGCTGGGCCGCAAGGGCCGTATCCGCGCTATGATCCAGAACCCCGTCGATCACCCCATGGGCGGCGGTGAAGGCACGACCAAGTCGCACCATCATCCCTGCTCGCCTTGGGGCACCCCTGCGAAGGGCTATCGTACTCGTAAGCGCAAGCCTTCTGACAAGTTCATCGTCAGACGCCGCTATGCGAAGTAGTAGGGTAAGGAGGACAAACTACTATGGCACGTTCTGCTAAAAAAGGACCCTACGTCGAGGCGAGACTCCTCAAGAGGGTTGAAGAGATGAATGAGAGTGGCAGCAAGAAGGTCATCAAGACCTGGTCTCGCGCTTCCATGATCGTTCCTCCGATGGTTGGTCACACGATCGCGGTCCACAACGGCCGCACGCATGTTCCTGTCTACGTCAGCGAGAACATGATCGGACACAAGCTCGGCGAGTTCGCTCTGACCAGACGCTTCACCGGCCATGCCGGCCAGGAGCGTTCTGTTCCGACGGCGCCCAAGGCCGGTAAGTAAAGGGGGACATTGACGTGCAGGCTTATGCAGTTGCCAAGGCGGTTCGTATTTCGCCTTTCAAAGTTCGTCAGGTGCTGCCTCTGATTCGCGGCAAGAAAGTGGGAGACGCCCTCATGGTGCTCCGCTACACCCCGAAGAAAGCGGCCCGCCTTGTTGAAAAAGTGCTCAAGAGCGCCGTCGCCAATGCTGAGTTCAACTTCGGCATGGATGTCGAGAAGCTCAAAGTCGTAGAGGCCAAGGCCGATCAGGGCCCCAGCATGAAGCGCTTCCGTCCCGTTTCGATGGGCCGCGCTCATGCCTACGTTCATCGTACCAGTCACATCACTGTGACGGTTGCCGAGTAAGGAGGAAAGGACTTATGGGTCAGAAAGTTCATCCGATCGGTTATCGTATCGGTGTGATTCGCGACTGGGAATCCAAGTGGTACGCCAGCGGCAAGAACTACGTGAAGAACCTTCACGAGGACATCAAGCTGCGCAACTGGATCAAGAACCGCTGGGAAGGCGCTGGCATTTCCCGCGTTGAGATCGAGCGCGTCGGCAAAGTCATCCGCTTCACGCTCTGGACGGCTCGCCCCGGTGTCGTCATCGGCAAGCAGGGCGCTGAGCTCACCAAGGTGAAGGACGAGCTCCAGGCTCTTACCGGTTCCCGCGTGATGCTCAACGTTCAGGAGATCAAGAATCCTGACGTTGACGCTCAGCTCGTCGCTGAAGGCATCGCTTCTGCTCTCGAGCGCCGCGTCAGCTTCCGCCGCGCTATGAAGCAGGCGATGTTCCGCACCATGAAGGCCGGCGGTCTTGGTATCAAGATCTCGTGCTCCGGCCGTCTCGGCGGCGCCGAAATTGCCCGCACGGAGTGGTATAATGACGGACGTCTTCCTCTTTCCACTCTGCGCGCTGATGTCGACTACAGCTGCGTCAAGGCTGTGACCATGTACGGCGCGATCGGCGTGAAGTGCTGGATCTACCGTGATGAAAAAGCTCTCAACACTGCGGCTCCCCGTCCCGTGCGCAGCAGAGCGAACAAGCGTGAAGGAGGCCGGGCCTAAATGTTGATGCCGAAGAGAACAAAGTACCGCAAGCCCCATCGCGACTGCCTCAAGGGCGAAGCGAAGGGCGGTACTTACGTGGCTTTTGGTGAGTTTGGCATTCAGGCGCTTGAGTGCGCCTACATCACCGCCCGCCAGATCGAAGCCACCCGTGTTGCCATGAACCGTAAGATGCGCAAGGGCGGCAAGATGTGGATCCGCATCTTCCCCGATGTGCCTTACACGAAGAAGCCCCTTGAAACCCGAATGGGAAAAGGAAAGGGCGCTCCCGAGTTCTGGGTGTCGGCCGTCCGTAAGGGCAGAGTCATGTTCGAGCTTGGCGGGATTCCCCGTGAAGTCGCTGAGGAGGCATTCCGCACGGCTTCTCACAAGCTTCCTATCAAAGTGCGGCTTGTGACCCGCGACAGTTTGGATGGTGAATAGCAATGGACGCCAAGAGTCTGCGTGATTTGAGCGTTGAAGAGCTGATGAACAAGCATGACCAGTTCAAGGAAGAGCTTTTCAACCTGCGCTTCCAGAACGCTGTTGGTCAGCTGAAGAACACCAGCAGAATCAAAGAGGTCAAGAAGACCATCGCGAGAGTCCTTACCATTGTTCACGAAAAGGAACAGGGACTGAACGTGAACGCGCCGAAAGGAGGTAAGGCATAATGGAAGCTAAGACCCCTCATCGTAAGGTGAAAGTCGGGATCGTCGTCAGCGACAAGATGGAGAAGAGCATCTCCGTCAGAGTGACCAGACATGCCATGCACCCCGTTTACGGCAAGCGCATCATCAAGTCCAAGAAGTTCCTTGTGCATGATGCTGAGAATTCCTGCCGCGTTGGCGACAAGGTTCAGTTTGCCGAAACCCGCCCCTTGAGCAAGAACAAGTGCTGGACCCTTGTGAAGATCATTGAGAGAGCCCCCGTCCTGGGCGGATCTGTCGAGGAGGATGCTTAACCGATGATTCAGCTCAATACAGTACTTAATGTTGCTGACAACACTGGCGCCAAGCGCGTCAAGTGCATTCAGGTCCTGGGCGGCAGCCGCCGCCGCTTTGGCTCGCTGGGCGACGTGATCGTCTGCGCTGTGAAGGAAGCCATCCCTAACAGCAACGTCGCCAAGGGCAGTGTCGTCAAGGCCGTTATCGTCCGCGTCAAGAAGGAACGCCGCCGCATCGACGGTTCCTATGTGCGTTTTGACGACAACGCTGCGGTCCTGATCGACGGCAACGGCGATCCTAAAGGAACCCGTATCTTTGGCCCTGTCGCCCGTGAGCTCCGCGCGAAGAAATACATGCGCATCATCTCGCTGGCGCCTGAAGTTGTGTAGGAGGCCTGCGTTATGAGCAAAATGCGTTTGAAAAAAGGTGACCGCGTAAGGGTCATCTCCGGAAAGGACAAGGGCAAGGAAGGCAAGATCCTTGTCTCCTTCCCCGCGGAGAATAAAGTGATCGTCGAGGGCGTCAGCGTGGCTTCCCGCCACAGCAAGCCCACTCAGGCCAATCCGCAGGGCGGCATCGTCAAGAAGGAGACGCCTATCTACGCCTCCAAGGTCATGCTTGTCTGCCCCAACACCGGCAAGCCCACCCGCATCGGTCATGCTTTCCTGGAAGACGGCCGCAAGGTCCGCGTGGCCAAAGTCTCCGGCGAAGTTGTCGATCTCGACAAGAAGTAATAGAGGAGGCAAACAATGACCGTACCCGTTCGTGTGCTTGAAAAGTACAAGACCGAAGTCGTTCCTGCGATGCAGGCGCAGTTTTCATACAAGAACCCGATGATGATGCCCAAGATCGTCAAGGTCGTCATCAACATCGGCGTCGGCGATGCCAAGACCGACAGCAAGTTCATCGACGCTGCGGTGTCCGAGCTTGCTACGATCAGCGGCCAGAAGCCGATGATCAAGAAATCGAAGAAGTCCATCGCCAACTTCAAGCTGCGCGAAGGCACTCCCGTCGGCTGCTGCGTCACGCTGCGCGGCACCCGCATGTGGGAATTCCTCGACCGCCTGATGAACCTGACGCTTGCCCGCATCAAGGACTTCCAGGGCGTTTCCAGAACGTCGTTTGACGGCCGCGGCAATTACAACCTCGGCCTCAAGGAGCAGCTGATCTTCCCCGAGATCAACTATGACAAAGTGATCAAGCTCCGCGGCATGAACATCACCATCGTCACGACTGCCGGAACCGACGAAGAGGCGTTCGTCATGCTTGAGAAGCTCGGCATGCCTTTCGCTCACGCTGAATAGGAGGGGTGGAGATGGCGAGAAAAGCTCTTAAGAACAAAGCGGCTCTGACTCCGAAGTTCTCGACCCGCGGCTACAACAGATGCCCGCTCTGCGGGCGTATGCACGGCTACATGAGAGACTTTGACATGTGCCGCTGCTGCTTCCGCAGCCTTGCCCGCGAAGGCAAGATTCCCGGAATCGTAAAATCGAGCTGGTAGAAATACCAGCTCTCAACTCTTAGAAAGGGGAACTTTCATGTACGTTAACGATCCGATTGCGGATATGCTCACGAGAATTCGCAACGCGAACATGGTCTACCATGAGAGCGTCGATATCCCGATCAGCAAGATGAAGCTCGGGATTGCGAAGATCCTGAAAAGTGAAGGTTACATCCGCAACTACAAGGTCCTCAACGACCCGAAGAAGCCTTGCGGCACCATCAAGGTCTTCATGAACTACGGGCCGAACCGTGAACGCGTCGTTCAGGGCCTTCGCCGCATGAGCAAGCCCGGCCGCCGTATTTATGTTGGCAAGGACAAGCTGCCCCGCGTCATGGGCGGCTTGGGAATCGCCATTGTTTCGACTTCTCAGGGTCTGAAGACTGACGCCGAAGCTCGTCTTCTTGGACTTGGCGGAGAAGTCATCTGCTATGTCTGGTAAGGTGAGGGACCGAACATGTCGAGATTAGGACGCAAACCCATCACTCTCCCCAAGGGAGCCAGCGTGGAAGTCAAGGATCAGCAGATCGTTGTCAAGGGTAAGAACGGCGAGCTGTCCATGCCTCTTTCCAAGAACATCGCCGTTGAAGTGAAGGACGGCGTTGTGCACGTCTCCCGCGCCAACGAAGAGAAGGCCACCAAGGCCGCTCACGGCATGATCCGTGCGATGATCAACAACATGGTCACGGGCGTGACTGAGGGATTCACAAAGACCCTGGAGATCGAGGGCGTCGGTTACCGCGCCGCGATGAAGGGCAAGAACCTCGGTCTGAACCTTGGTTATTCTCACCCGATCGAAGTCGTTCCCCCTCAGGGCATCACCTTTGAGGTTGAGGGCGCGACGAAGATTCACGTCAAAGGCGCCGACAAGCAGGTCGTGGGGCAGATTTCCGCGATCATCCGCGGTTACCGCGGACCTGAGCCTTACAAGGGCAAGGGCATCCACTACCTGGGCGAGCACATCCTGCGCAAGGCCGGCAAGACTGCATCCAAGTAAGACGAGGTGACCTGATATGATTAAATCAAAAAGCAGAAACAGCATGCGTCTCCTTCGTCATGACCGCCTTCGCAAGAGTGTTTCCGGCACGGCGGAGAGACCGAGACTTTCCGTGTTCCGCAGCCTGAAGGAGATCTACGTTCAGGTGATCGACGACACCGTCGGCCACACGCTGTTCTCCGTTTCCACGAAGGAAAAGGCTGTTGCTGACGGCCTTGAGGGCGGCCACTGCACTGTCGCCGCTGCGAAGGTCGTGGGCAAGCTCGTTGCGGAGCGCGCGAAAGAGAAGGGCATCACCGAAGTCGTCTTCGACCGCGGTGGTCATGTGTATCACGGCCGCGTTCAGGCTATCGCCGAGGCTGCCCGTGAAGCCGGCTTGAAGCTCTAAGGAGGAATTTCAATGACCGAAAAACAGTCTGCGAGCGGAAGCGAGCTGAACGAGCGCGTAATTTTCATCAACCGTGTCAGCAAGACGGTCAAGGGCGGAAAGAGATTCCGCTTCAGCATCCTTCTTGCTGTCGGCGATGGTGAAGGCAATGTCGGCATCGGCATGGGCAAGGCTCGTGAAATTTCCGAGGCTGTCCGCAAGGGCATGGAAGACGCGAAAAAGGATATGCTTTTCGTGAAGCGCAACGGCAACACCATCCCGCATCCTGTCCTGGGCCGCTATGGTTCGGCGGCGGTGCTTCTTCGTCCCGCCGTTGACGGTACCGGCGTTATCGCCGGCAGCGTCGTGCGTGCCATTATGGAGCTTGGCGGAATCAAGGACGTTATGACCAAGGTCGTCGGACGCACGTCCAACCCTGTCAACGTTGCCCGCGCCACTCTGGCTGCCGTCGCTGCTCTGCGCACGCATGACGAGATCATGGCTCTGCGCGGCAAGAAAAAGGAAAACGCTTAGGAGGTCGCGATCATGGCTAAACTTCGTATCGTCTGGAAGAAGAGCGACATCGGCCGTCCTGAGCGTCAGTCCCGCACCATCAAGGCGCTGGGCTTTCATAAACTGAATTCTGTGGTCATTCACGAGGATACGCCTCAGATCCGCGGCATGGTCCGCGCTGTGGCTCACCTTGTCGAGTGCACGGTCGTCGACGAATAAGGGGGCATGACCAATGAATCTGAGTGATCTGCGTCCGGCCGAAGGCTCCAAGCGCAAAGCGAAGCGCGTTGGCTGCGGCATCGGCAGCGGCAACGGCAAGACCGCCGGCAGGGGCACGAAGGGTTACGGCTCACGCTCCGGCAGCAGCATCCGTCCCGGCTTTGAAGGCGGCCAGATGCCTCTGGTGCGCCGTACGCCCAAGCGCGGTTTCAACAACTACAACTTCGCCAAGGTGTATCAGATCGCCAATCTTGGCGACATCGCCGAGATCTTCAAGGACGGCGCCGTCATCACGGTGAACGAGCTGTTCGCCTTCGGCCTCGTCCGCGATATGGATACGCCGGTCAAGATCCTTGGCGACGGTGAGCTTTCCAAGCCGCTGACGATCAAGGCGAACGCTTTCAGCAAGTCTGCTGCTTCGAAGATCGCCGCCGCCGGCGGAACCGCCGAGGTGATCTAGAGTGGCTGATACCTTCCGCGACGTATTCAAACTTCCGGATCTTAAAAGACGCATTCTCTTTACTCTGGGAATGCTTTTCGTCTTTCGTCTGGGAGCCCAGATCCCGGTGCCCGGCATCGATAAGGCTGCGATGGAGCAGCTTTTCACTGGCAACGGCGTTCTCGGCTTCCTGGATATGTTTGCTGGCGGTGCGCTGAGAAGGTTCAGTATTTTCTCGCTTGGCGTTGCTCCTTACATCAACGCGAGCATTGTGATGCAGCTGGCTGCGGTGATTTTCCCTGCGCTTCAGCGCATGCAGAAGGAAGGCCCGCAGGGGCAGAAGAAGATGACGCAGTACACGCGTTACGGCGCGATCTTCTTCGCTTTCGTCCAGGCTTTTGGTATGACGATGTGGCTGAGCCGCGCCGGCGTTCTCGCCGCGACGGGACTTGCGTTTGTCGTTGCGGTCATCACCGCTGTGGCTGGTTCGGTCGCAGTGATGTGGCTGGGCGAAGAGATGACCGATCACGGTCTGGGCAACGGCATTTCGCTGCTGATCTTCTCCGGTATCGTTGCCCGCCTGTTCCCGGCGGTGATCCAGACGTTCTCCATGGTCAGCTCCGGTGAACTGAACGTCGTGACGCTGGTTCTGGCTCTTGTCGTCATGGTCGCCGTGCTTGCGGGCGCGGTGCTTCTTGAAGAGGGCCAGCGCCGCCTGCCTGTCCAGTACGCCAAGCGTGTGGTGGGCAACCGCGTCTATGGCGGTCAGAGCAGCTTCATTCCTCTGCGCGTGAATATGGGCGGCGTTATGCCGATCATCTTCGCGTCGTCGTTGCTGATCTTCCCCTCGACGCTCCTGCGCTTCTTCAACGGCGATGTTGCCGCCCGCCTGGCAAACGCTTTTGCTCCTGGCAGCTGGCTTTACACGGTGCTGTATGTGATCCTGATCGTCTTCTTCGGCTTCTTCTACACGGCGATGGTCTTCAATCCGACTGACATCGCTGACAACATGAAGAAGAACGGCGGCTTTATCCTCGGCATCCGTCCCGGCAAGCCGACTTCCGATTACATCGAGAAGGTTGCTTCCCGAGTGACGTTTGTGGGCTCGCTGTTCCTGGTCGTTGTGGCCCTGATCCCTGATCTTCTCACGAATCTGTTCGGCATCACGAGCTTCTACTTCGGCGGCACTTCGGTGCTGATCGTCGTAGGCGTGGCGCTCGAGATCGTGCAGCAGGTCAACAGCCAGCTTCTGATGCGCAATTATGAGGGCGTCCTCAAGCGCGCCAAGGGCGGCAGGGGACTGCTCCGCTTCTAGGAGGACCTGAGATGAGAATCATCCTTGTAGGACCTCCCGGCGCGGGAAAGGGCACTCAGGCTGAAAAGATCGTCGCGAAGTACAATGTCGCCCATATCTCCACGGGCGACATCCTTCGCGCCAACGTCAAGGCAGGGACTGAGCTGGGCAAAAAGGCCAAGTCCTTCATGGACGCCGGTGCGCTGGTGCCTGACGACGTGATCGTCGGCATGATGCGCGGGCGTCTGGCTGAAGACGACTGCAAAAATGGATTTATCCTTGACGGTTTTCCCCGCACGGTCCCTCAGGCAGAAGCTCTCGACGGCCTTCTTGCCGAGATGGGCATCAAGCTTGACGGCGTGATTCTCCTTGATGTGGATGATGATACGGTCGTCGAGCGTCTGTGCGGACGCCGCATGTGCAAAAAGTGCGGACGGATCTTCCATGTCAGCTTCAAGCCTTCGTCGAAGGGCAACCTGTGCGACGAATGCGGCGGCGAGCTCTATCAGAGAGACGATGACAAGGAAGAAGTCATTCGCCAGCGTCTGGCGGTGTATCACAGTCAGACCGCTCCTCTTGTCGATTACTACGGCAAGGCAGGCCTTCTGCTCAGAGTTCCCGGAGCTGAGGCCGGAGATAAGGTTTTAGGTCACATCGAAGCCATGCTTGGGAGTCGTGCATGATTTCTCTCAAGTCTGCCGGCGATATTGAAAAAATGCGTCGTGCCGGCGCGATTCTTGCCGAGCTGCTGATGAATCTGAAAGATTTTGTCAAGCCGGGGATCACGACTGCCGACATCGACCGTTACGCCGAGGACTTTATCAGGAAGAACGGGGCCACGCCTTCTGAAAAGGGGTACGCGGTCCCCGGGATCCCTGATCCTTATCCGGCTTCGGTATGCACGTCGGTGAACGACGAAGTGGTTCACGGGATCCCGAGCGACAGCCGGGTCCTCGAGAACGGCGACATTGTCAGCGTTGACGTCATGGCCTGCTATCAGGGGCTTCATGCCGACGCCTGCTATACCTACGCGGTGGGAAACGTCTCGCCGCAGCGGCAGGCTCTGCTCGACGTCACGCGGGAAAGTCTGGAGCGTGCGATCGCCCGCGTGAAAGCCGGGGCGACTCTCGGAGACATCGGGCACGCTGTGGAATCTTTTGTAAAACCCAAAGGCTACGGTATCGTGCGGGAATACGCAGGACACGGAATCGGACGTCATCCTCATGAAGCGCCGTCGGTGCTGAACTACGGCGAAGCCGGTACGGGCGTCACGCTGCTGAAGGGCATGACGATCGCGATCGAGCCCATGATCATGAGCGGCAAGGAAGCCCTGAAGGACGGGGATGACGGCTGGCTCGTTTCGACGGCAGACGGTTCCGACGCGGCCCATTTCGAGAAGACGGTGCTGGTCACAGCAGACGGCGCCGAGATCCTGACTCCCTGGCACTAGCCGGGATCTTGAGGGAGGTTTGGAAGGTTCCATGGCTAACAAGGACGATGTGATCGAGGCCCACGGCGAAGTTGAAGAGCCCTTGCCCAATGCGTTTTTCCGCGTCAGGCTGGAAACGGGACAGGTCATTCTGGCTCACGTCTCGGGAAAGATGAGGATGCATTTCATCCGCATCCTGCCCGGCGACAAGGTCTTGGTGGAGCTGTCTCCGTATGACCTGACCAGAGGGCGGATCACCTACCGTTATAAGTAGTCGATATGCCGCGTCGCGCACTGTGCGTGCGCCATGCGGAGTGTCCATGAGGAGTGTGTACAAACTATGAAGGTTAGATCATCTGTTAAACCCATTTGTGAGTATTGCCGAGTGATCAAGCGCAATGGCGTCATCCGCGTCATCTGCAGCCGCGATCCTCGTCATAAACAGCGTCAGGGAGCTAGGAGGTAACTGGTATGGCTCGAATTGCAGGAGTTGATCTTCCCCGCGACAAGCGCGTTGAGATCGGCCTTACGTATATCTACGGCATCGGTCTGAGCACCGCGCGCGAGATCCTCAAGAAGACGGGCGTCAATCCCGATACCCGCGTCAAGGATCTTTCCGAAGAAGAAGCCCAGCTGCTTCGCACGGAAGTTTTGAACAATCACAAGGTGGAGGGTGACCTTCGCCGTGAAGTGTCCATGAACATCAAGCGTCTTATGGACATCGGCTGCTATCGCGGTATCCGTCACCGTCTGGGCCTGCCTTGCCGCGGCCAGCGCACGAAGACGAATGCCCGCACGCTGAAGAACCGCAAAGGACGTTCACGTCCCGTCGCCGGCAAGAAGACCGCATAACCAAGGGAGGTAACGTTCAGTGGCTACTCGCTCAACGCGCAAAAAGGAAAAGAAGAATATCAGCAGCGGTGTCGCGCATATCTTCTCGACGTTCAACAACACGATCATCAGCATCACCGATAAGGGCGGCGCGCTTCTGTCCTGGGCTTCCGGCGGCAACGTCGGCTTCAAGGGCGCTCGCAAGTCGACTCCTTTCGCTGCTCAGGTTGCCTCTCAGCAGGCTGCCAAGACGGCTCAGGATCACGGTCTGCGTGAGGTCGATGTGGTCGTCAAGGGCCCCGGCCCCGGCCGTGAGTCTGCGATCCGCGCGCTTCAGGCTGTCGGCCTGCAGGTCAATTCCATCAAGGACGAGACGCCGATCCCTCACAACGGCTGCCGTCCTCCCAAGAGACGCCGCGTCTAGTAAGCGCATTTTGTTGTTAAAGCTGCGCAGAATCCGTCGTAGCCCCAGCGGGCTATGGAGTTATAGGAAAGGTGTGGGGATCTTTGGAGATTATGCGGCCTGAGATTCAAGTTGAAGAGTGTTCCAGCACCGCCGCACGGCTGGTGATCGGACCTCTCGAACGCGGTTACGGTCAGACGATAGGTAACGCTCTTCGCCGCGTGCTGCTTTCGTCGATCAAGGGAGCGGCAATCAGCGCGGTCCGCGTGGAAGGCGCTCAGCACGAATTTACGACGATCCCTGGCATGAAAGAAGACGTTATCGAGCTGCTGCTGAATCTCAAGCACGTGCCTGTCCGCTCCCATAGCGCCGAATACCGCACGCTGAAGCTGGATGTCGACGGCGGCGGCAGGGTTACGGCAGCTGATTTTCAGAAAGACAGCGAGATCGAGTTTATAGATCCCGATGCGTATATCTGCACGATGGCCGAAGGTCATTCGCTTTCGCTCGAAGTGTATATCGAGCAGGGCGTCGGCTACGCCACCGTGGATCGTCCGCGTCCGGCCTATCTACCCGTTGATGCGCTGATGATCGACGCGATCTATTCGCCCGTGCTTCGCGTGAAGTACGAAGTGCAGGCGGCGCGCGTCGGCCAGACTACGGACTATGAAAAGATCGTGATGAACATCGCCACCAACGGCGTCGTCGCGCCCGACATCGCAGTCGGAGAAGCGGCGAAACTGCTCCGCGAGTATTTTGACATTGTTGTTCAGGAGCTGCGCAAGCTGCATCCCGACGAGGAGGGACTGAACGACGACAGTACCGGCGGCGCGGCCGGCGATGGCAAGGACGATCCGGCCGGCGGCGATCCGGCGGTGAATTCGCTCTATGCGAAGGGCGTCAGGGAACTGGAGCTCTCCATCAGAAGCGAGAACTGCCTGCTCCGCGGCGGTATCCACACGATCGGCGATCTTGTCAGCCGCAGCAAGGATGACTTGCTGAAGATCCGCAATCTTGGCAAGATCTCTCTTCGCGAGATCGAAGAGAAGATGGCCAAGTACGGCATTGTCCTCAGCGACGAAAAGACCAGTGCAGAGAGCACTACCAAGGAGGAGTAAAGTCCTATGAGACATGGAGATGCCCACAGAAAGCTCGGCCGCCACAGCAGCCACAGAAAAGCGATGCTGGCCAACATGGTGGCGAGTCTGATCCTGGAAGGCAGCATCGAGACCACCGTGACCCGTGCGAAGGAAGTCCGCCGCGTTGCCGAGCGCATCATCACCCGCGCCAAGGGCGGCACGCTCAACGATCGCCGTATCGTTATTTCGCGCATGAATCACAAAGAAGCTGTCATCAAACTGTTTGACGAAGTGGCGCCCCGTTTTGCCGAGCGTCCGGGCGGATACACTCGTATCATCCGCACGCGCACGCGTCTTGGCGACGCTTCGCAGATGGCTGTCATCGCTCTGGTTGACTAAGCCCTGAGAAATGCATCAGCCTGAAATGATCTCCCTGAGGGGTGTTGGCTATTCTTACTCCGACACGGGGAGGCCCGCGCTTGAAGACGTCAGTCTTGAGGTGCGGCAGGGCGAGTGGATCGCCCTGGTCGGCAGCAATGGCTCTGGAAAGTCCACGCTGGCCAAACACCTTAACGCCCTGCTCGTTCCGATGCAGGGCGCTTGTTTTATCTCGGGATTGGACTCGCGGGACGAAAACAATTTGTGGAAGATCCGCGAAACAGTGTCGATGGTCTTCCAGAATCCAGAAAATCAGATCGTCTCCACGGTCGTAGAGGACGACGTTGCCTTCGGACCGGAAAATCTGGGTCTGTCCGCTGAGGAGATCCGTTCCCGCGTTGACAAGGCGCTGCGCACGTGCGGCCTGACGGAAAAAACTGACAAGGCCGTGTACACGCTTTCCGGCGGGCAGAAGCAGCGACTGGCGATCGCCGGAGCTCTGGCGATGGGGGCCCGCTGTCTCGTCCTTGATGAACCGACGGCGATGCTCGATCCGGCCGGGCGCGCTGAGGTGATCGCGCTGCTGCGCGAGCTGCACGGCAAGGGCATCACGCTGGTGCAGGTGACGCACCGCCTTGAGGAGATCCTTGATGCGGACCGCGTGCTGGTGCTGGATCAGGGGCACCTGGTCTGGGAGGGGACTCCCGCCGGGCTGTTCCGTATCGGCGACATCGACAAGCGCTGGGGGCTTGAAGTCCCTGCGATGGTGAAGCTGCGCGAGCGTCTTGTCACTGCCGGGCTTGTCGGACGCGATACGGCTCCGACGGCGGAAGGGATCGGGGAAGCGTTATGTCTATAGTGATCGACGGTCTCTCTCATATCTATCATGAAAACACTGCCCTCCAGACGGCAGCTCTGGAGGGCGTTTCACTGTCTATTGAAAAGGGCAGCTGGACGTGCTTCATCGGGCACACGGGCAGCGGCAAATCGACGCTGGCTCAGCATCTCAACGCCATCCTTCGGCCGACGGCTGGGACTGTGACAGTCGACGGCACCGCTGTCGGGCCGGAGAAGAAGCGCGAGCGTCTTGACCTGCGTGCGCTTCGCCGCAAGGTGGGGCTTGTTTTTCAGTATCCCGAGCAGCAGCTGTTTGAGGAGACGGTGCGCGCTGAGCTGGCGTTCGCGCCGCGCAACTGGGGTATGCGCGAGGACGAGATCCGCGAGCGTTCGCGTTCGGCGCTGAAGGCCGTGGGGCTTGATGAATCGTATCTTGAGCGCAATCCGTTCGGGCTTTCGGGCGGCGAGAAGCGACGCGTGGCGATCGCTTCGGTGCTGACGACGGCGCCCGACTACCTCGTGCTGGATGAGCCGACGGCGGGGCTGGACGGCCGTGCCCGGTCGCTGCTGCTGGGACTGCTCGACGGGCTTCACCGTCAGGGCACGGCGATCGTCCTGGTCACGCACGATCTGGAGATCGCCTTTTCGCGCGCCGATCAGATCCTCATGCTCGATCACGGCCGCTGCGCGGGCATTGGCGCTCCTGCTGAGATCGCACAGCAGCTGTACAATGATCCTGTATCGGGGCTGGTGCTGCCCGAGGTGATGAAAACAGCGCTGCTTTTGCGCAGCAAAGGTCTGCGCGTGCCCCTGAGCTGCGATCCAGAGAAAGTGGCGCAGGCGCTTGTGCGCGAGAGGAGGCGGAGCAAGTGAAATTCCTGGAAAGCGTGAGCTTCGGCCAGTATGTGCCGTCAAATTCGTGGATGCACCGTCTTGACCCGCGCACCAAGGTGTGCGGCCTGATCCTGCTGCTTGCGGGCGTGTTCATGGCAAGCAAGCCCTACGACTGGCCCATCTGGGTGGTGATGCTGCTGCTGTGTGCGCACGCAGCACGCACGGGACTGGGCTTTTTGTTCCGTTCCATTCGCACCGTGCTCGTGCTCATCCTCGTCACGTCGGTGCTCAACCTGTTCTTTGCCGAAGGCGAGCCCATCTGGCAGTGGGGGATCTTTTCCGTGTCGCGCGAGGGCATCCAGCTGGCCTGGACGATGGCGCTGCGGCTGATCCTGCTGGTGCTGTTCGCCAATCTGCTGACGCTGACGACCAGTCCGATGGCGCTGTCCGACGGGCTGGAGCGGCTGTTTTCGCCGTTCAAGCGCGTGGGCTTTCCCGCGCACGAACTGGCGATGATGATGACGATCGCGCTGCGCTTCATCCCGACGCTGCTGAACGAGACGGACCGCATCCTCAAGGCGCAGCTGGCGCGCGGCGCCGATCTCGACCGCGGATCGATCATGAAGAGGATGAAAGCGTTCATCCCCGTGCTCGTGCCGCTGTTCGTGATCGTCTTTCAGACGGCCGACGATCTGGCGATCGCTATGGAAGCGCGCTGCTACCGCGGCGGCGAAGGCCGCACGCGCATGAAGCCTTTTAACTGGCGTCTGGCCGACACGGCGGCGCTGCTGTTCTGCGCGGCGCTGATCGTCGGTCAGAAATTGCTGAACTGGTACGCAGGCTGATGTACCGCTATTCGTGCGAGATCAGCTACGACGGCGGCAAGTTCTTCGGCTGGCAGACACAGCCTGAGCGCGTCACCGTGCAGGAGTCGCTGGAGCAGGCGCTGTCGCTGCTGAACGGCTCACCGGTGAAGGTGACCGGTGCGGGACGGACCGACGCGGGCGTGCACGCGCGAGGCCAGGTGTGTTCGTTCCTGCTCTCGCGCGAGTGGGAGCCGCGGCGGCTGGTGCTGGCGCTCAACGCTCATCTGCCTGAGGGCGCTTCGGTCGTCCGTGCCGACGCGCGCAAGATGGAGTTCGACGCGCGGCGCGACGCGCTGTGGCGCGAATATGCCTTTTTCGTCTGGCGCGGACCGTTCTGCTATCCGCAGATCAAACCCTATGTGTGGTGGAAGAAGAAGGACAACTGGGACCACGACACTCTGCGCCGCGCCTGCATGCTGCTGACCGGCACGCACGACTTCACCGCCTTCTGCCGTGCCAGCGAGCTGCCCGACAATCCCATCCGGCGGATGCATTTCGTGCGCATGGTGAAGCGCGGTCATCTCACCGTGTTCCGCATCCGCGGCGACGCCTTCATGACCAACATGGTGCGCATCATGGTGGGCAATCTCGACGCGGTCGGCTCAGGCGCGAAGAGCCTTTCGTGGCTCTCGGGCCTGCTCGACGGCGCACCGCGCACCGAATCGGCTGTGACCGTTCCTCCGAATGGATTATTTTTCTGGAGGGTTGGCTATCCGAAAGAAAAAGAGTAAAATAAGAAAGTTCTCAGGAAGACCTGTCGCGAAATTTTCGCGTTCGAGAATACAGCTGATGACTCCGAAGGGAGGAGCCTTGAGTGTTTTCTTTTGGCAATGACATAGGCATCGATCTCGGTACCGCGACGGTGCTGATTTACATGAAAGGCAAGGGCATCGTGCTGCGCGAGCCGTCGTGCGTGGCTGTCAATCAGGACAGCGGCCGCATCATGGCCGTCGGCTACGAGGCCAAGAACATGGTCGGCCGCACGCCCGGCAACGTCGTCTCCGTGCGCCCGCTGCGCGACGGCGTGATCGCCGACTACTCGATGACCGAGGCGATGCTGCGCTACTTCATGAAAAAAGTCAACCGCGGCATCCACCGCTATTTCCGCAACCGCGTGATGATCTGCGTGCCTTCGGGCGCGACCGACGTGGAGCGCCGCGCCGTGCTCGAAGCCGCCGTAGAAGTGGGCGCGCGCGACGCCTATCTGATCGAGGAGCCCATGGCTGCGGCCATCGGCGCCGACCTGCATGTTGAGGAGTCCAGGGGCAAGATGGTCGTCGATATCGGCGGCGGCACCACCGACATCGCCGTCATCTCGCTGGGCGGCTGCGTCATCTCCAAGTCGCTCCGCATCGGCGGCGACAAGCTGGACGAGTGCATCATGCGCTATCTGCGCAAGCAGTACAATCTGGCCATCGGCGAGCAGATGGCGGAGAACCTCAAGATCATGATCGGCTCGTGCCTACCCGACGGCGAGGAAAACACGATGACGCTCAAGGGCCGCGACCTGGTCCAGGGACTGCCGCGTCAGGTGGAGATCAACAGCCGCAGCGTATGTTCCGCGATCATCGAGCGCATCCAGTCGATCGTGGAAGGCGTCAAAAACGTGCTGGAGATGACGCCGCCCGAGCTTTCGGCCGACATCATCGATCAGGGCATCGTGCTCACCGGCGGCGGCGCGCTGCTGCGCGGCCTGCCTGAGCTGATCACCCGCAGCACCGGCATCAAGTGCGTGGTCGCCGACCGTCCCGCAGAGTGCGTGGCGCTGGGCACCGGCATGGCGCTGGCCAACATCGGCCGGCTTGGCGAAGGCGTGCAGGGCAGCTTCCTCTTCTCCGCGCGCCGGACGCGCTGATAAAATGACCGCGGCAGAGAACAGCCTCGGCGAACATGAACATGCAGGCCCTCGCGGGACCTCTCAGGGGCAGCCCTGGTGGGCCGGCGAGGGCCTGCGTTTTGCCTGCCTCGGTTGCGGACGCTGCTGCCGGGGCGAATCGGGCGGCGTGTTCATGCTCCCCGATGAAGAACAGCGCATCGCCGCAGCGCTCGGCCTGAGCGTGGACAAGCTGCGAAAGCGGTTCGAGACGAGCCGTTGGAGATTTCCCAGCCTGCGCGAGCGCAGCGGCGGCGAGTGCGTGATGCACGGCAGCGACGGCCGGTGCGGCATCTACGCCGTGCGACCGCTGATGTGCCGCACCTGGCCGTTCTGGCCCGAGCTGCTGGAGTCGCCCCATGCCTGGGCGGAAGCCGCGCGCCACTGTCCCGGCATGAACGAGGGGCCCTTATGGACGCCTGAGCAGATCGCTGCCGTGCTGAGCGAACATGAAGAATACGCGCGCGCGCTGAACGAGGCGTGGAACAAGGAGGGAGAACCATGGAGCAGAGCTTTTGGGAGCTGCTGACTGAAGTCAACTGGAAGCTGATCGTGCTGACGCTCTTAGCCGGCGGCATCCTGTCGATCATCGGCGACCGCATCGGCATGAAGTTTGCGAAGCGGCGCGTCACGCTGTGGGGCCTGCGCCCCAAGTATACGTCATCGATCCTCACGGCGGCGACGGGGACGATGATTTCGCTGTTCGTCATCGTCATCCTCGCGATCGTTTCCGAGTCGGTGCGCACCAGCTTATTTTCGATGCAGTTCATCCAGCGGCAGATCGTCGATCTGACCAAGCAGCTGCAGGAGAGCCGCAACGAGCAGCAGGTTTCGTCGCTGCTGATCGTCGAGGCGCAGCAGCAGCTGGACCGCAAGCAGAAGGAGCTGAACGGCAAGCAGAACGAGCTGGACAGCAAGCAGCGGGAGCTGAGCGAGATGCAGCTGCGATCGGACGAGCTTCGTCAGGCGACGGAGCGGCTGGCGGCCGAGCGTGCCTCGCTTGAGGAGGACGTGAAGCGCATCCGCGATAACCTCGGGCGCCTTCAGGAAGGCCGCATCGTCGCGTTTTCCGACGAGCGTCTGGCGCAGGAGGTCATCCCCGAGGGGACGACGGACGAGGCGGAAGTGCGCCGCAGTCTGGACCGGCTTGACGAGCGCGTGCGCTATGAGGTAGCGCGCCGCACGTCGTCGGTTCCCGCGTCGGTGGTCGTGGAGGACGAGGCAGAGTCGAGAGACAGCGCCGTGTCTCGCATCCTGGCCTATGACAGCCGCAAGGTGGTGCGCGCCATTGCCTCGCACAACATCGCTGCCGGCGAGAAGGTGCGCGTGCTCTACCGCGTGTTCGAAAGCTCGCTGGTGTTCTCTGCCGATGAGCCGCTGATCACGCGCGTGGTGCGCTTTGTGCCCGATCTCGATCAGGCCGAGGTGATCCTCAGCTTCATGCTGCGCCGCCTCAACCTGATGTCCACACAGAGCGGCATCATCACCGACTCGCTCACGGGCACAGTCGGCGGCATCCCTGCCAACGACTTTTACGACGCTGTCGAGCGCATCGCCGCGGCGCAGGCGCCTCTGCGCATCACGCTGCTGGCCTCTTCGGACATTTACAGCGAAGGGCCTGTGAGCGTGAAGATCGCCGTGAACTCCGCCGAGGGCGAACCTCCCTTCGCCGACGAGGAGCTGCCTGAGCTGGCGGAGCCTTCGCAGATCGAAACCACGATCGAAGACGCGCGTGCGGCGGGCATCCCCGTGCGCGGCATGCCGGAGACTTCGCTGCGGTGAGGCTGCGCAGCCTGGGCGAGATCGTCTCGCACATCCTCTTTCCCCGTGCCTGTCCGCTGTGCGGCGAGCCGGGGCGTTTTGTCTGTGAAGCGTGCCTGAGCGATGTGCTGGCGCCTCCTTCGCCGCTGCCGCGATGTGCTGCCTGCGGCGGCCCGTCGCCATGCGGACGGCACGGCACCAGATACGAGCTGCGGGCGCGCTGCATCCATCGCGACGCGGCGCGAGAGCTGCTTCTGGCGGCCAAATACGGCGGGGCGGGGCAGCTGGCGCGGCGTCTGGGTGAAGAGCTGGCCGTGTTGGCACCGCAGGGAGCGGGCTGGACGATCACGACCATTCCCGAACATCCGCACCTCTCGTGGTTGCCGCGCGGCGGCTCGCATCTGGATTGGATGGCGCGCGGCCTGCGGGCGCGGACCGGCTTTGCGGTGCGCGATCTGCTGCGCTGGACCATCCGTGTGCGGCCGCAGAAGCAGCAGCCCGACGCCAGGAGCCGGCGGGCGCTGCCCCGCGGGTGCTTTGCCTGCACGTCGACACCGCCTGAGCGCGTGATCCTCATCGACGACGTGAGCACGACGGGAACGACGCTCGAACGCGCCGTCAGCTGCCTGTACGATGCGGGCGCGAAAGAAGTGCTCTGCCTGTGCTGGAGCGTCGCTGTGCGCTGACTGGTGCAATGCTTATCGTGCGGGGGACGCAGTTTTTGACACGCCTTGAGACAGCCCTAAGGCGTGAACCGTGCTTGAGAAAAACAGCATGAAAGGAGGCCGGGACCGTGATCCTGAATGAACTGAACGACGAGCAGCGCGAAGCTGTCATGACGACGGAGGGCTTTGTGCGCGTCATCGCCGGGGCCGGCTCCGGCAAGACGCGGGCGCTCACGCACCGCTGCGCGTTCCTTATCAACGAACTGGGCATCCTGCCGGAGAATATCCTCTGCGTGACATTCACCAACAAGGCGGCGGGGGAGATGCGCGCGCGCATCCGCAACCTCGTCGGCGACAACGATACCGCGTTCATCAACACGTTCCACGGCTTCTGCGTCGCCGTGCTGCGCGAGGACAGCAACGCCGTGCAGTATCCCAAGAGCTTCATCGTCCTCGACAACAGCGACATCGACGCGATGCTGCGCCTGATCTACGAGGAGCGCGGGCTGACGCTGCGCGACAAGACGTTTTCCGACGCGCGGGACATGATCGAGATCCAGAAGCTGTTCAAAAAGCCCTACTACGCCGACGACCTCATCGCGATGCCTCTCGACGCTCTGCGTGCCAAGTACGACGCGGCTGAGAGCGTCGACGACATCATCTTTTACGGCTATCTGTATCAGGAAAAGAAGACGTTCGCGCTTGACTACAACGACCTCATCATCTTCGTGCTGCGCATCTTCGCCCGCGATGAAGCCATCCGCCTCAAGTGGCAGAGTCGTCTGGAATACATCATGATCGACGAGTTCCAGGACATCGACGCGCTTCAGTACGAGCTGATGGAGGTGCTCTGCGCGCATCACCGCAACCTTTTCATCGTCGGCGATCCCGACCAGACGATCTACACCTGGCGCGGCGCCAACGTGAAGTACATCCTCGATTTCGACAAACAGTTCGAAAACGTGCACACCGTGCGGATGCTCAAAAATTACCGTTCTGTGCCGCCGGTCATCGCCGCGGCCAACTCGCTGATCGCGAAAAACTCGCGCCGCATCAGGAAGGATCTGATCCCCGTGAGGGCGGGCGGCGAGCCGGTGCGCTTCTGCTTCGCCAAAAACGCTGCCGACGAAGCCATGGCGGTCGTGAAGCGCGTGCGCAGCCTTCACGATCAGGGCGTGCCCTATCGCGACATCGCCGTGCTGTACCGCGCGCATCATGTCACACGGTCGGTGGAGGAGGCCTTCATCGCCGAAAAGCTGCCGTATCATATTTACAGCGGCGTGCAGTTTTTCGACCGCGCCGAGATCAAGGACGCGCTCAGCTATCTGCGCATGATCGACACCCAGGACGATCTGGCCTTCCGCCGCGTCGTCAACGTGCCCAAGCGCAACATGGGGCGCCGCCGCATGGATTTTCTTGCGGACTATGCCGAATCGCACGGCTGCACGCTGTGGACGGCGCTGAAGGAGACGCTCGACGACGAGATCTTCAAAGGGACCAAAGCCGCGCAGTTCGTCGCGCTCGTCGAGTCGTTCTCGCATCGCGGCGGCGAGAGCGTGTCCGAGATCCTTTCCGCCGTGCTCGACGAGAGCGGCTACGAGCGGATGCTGCGCACCGAGGGCGGGCAGGCGCGGCTGGACAATCTTGCTGAGCTCAAGCAGGCCGTTCACGAGTACGAGACTTCGTGCGGCGAAGAGGCGAGCGTGCGCGATTATCTCGCGCATGTAGCGCTGTTTTCGAGCGCCGACGCCGGCGACCCCGGCGACAAGGTGAAGCTGATGACCGTTCACGCTGCCAAGGGACTGGAATTTCCCCACGTCATCCTCTGCGGCATGAACGAAGGCGTGTTCCCCTCGCACCGCGTCAAGGACCTTGCCGGCATGGAGGAGGAGCGCCGCCTCGCCTTTGTCGCCATGACGCGGGCAAAGGACAGCCTGTACCTTACCGCCGCCGAAGGACGCAACTTCGACAACACGCCGCGCTATCCATCGCGCTTCGTCCTCGACATCGGCGACGGCCTCATCGAGTACGAAGGCGAAGTGAACGAGACGCTGATCGCCGACGCCCGCCGCTGGGCGGCCGCGAGCACGGCCTATCTGCCCGACGATCTCAGCGCCGACGCCTTTACGCCGCAGACGCGCGTGCGGCATCCCTACTTCGGCGAGGGGACCGTGCTCGAAACCGATGCCGAAAAAGGCGCTTACCTCATCAAGTTCGACACCTACACCACCCCGCGCCGCATCGCGTTCCGCGTGCGGATGGAGGAACTGTGATAAAAAACAGGCCCGAAACGTCCGGCGTGAGCACGGATGTTTCGGGCCTGTTTCATGGAAAGTTTATTTTATGACGCGTGCGCGTGTCGGGAAGCTGATCGTGCTTGACATGGAAAACGCACGATGATAAACTCAATTCAGCTTTTAGGGTGATGTGTAAAAACAAGTTCACAATCGACGCGCACGAGGTGATTTTGTGGCAAACTTGTGGGGCGGGCGCTTTCAGGGCGCCGAAGATGAGCAGATGAAGCGCTTCAACAGTTCGCTGCCGCTGGGAAAGCGCTACTGGAAGGAAGACATCACGGGCAGCATTGCCCACGCGCGGATGCTGGGAGCGTGCGGCATCATCAGTAAGGATGACGCCGAATCGATCATAGAGGGCCTGAAGGGCATCATGGCCGACGTGGAGTCGGGCGCGCTGCCGATCACCGAAGGCGAGTACGAGGACATCCACAGCTTTGTGGAGCTGAACCTGACCAGGCGCATCGGCGAGGCGGGCAAGAGGCTGCACACGGCCAGAAGCCGCAACGATCAGGTTGCCGTCGACACCAAGCTTTATGCCAGGCACGCCGCCACGGCGGTGGAGGACAAGCTCGACGCGCTCTGCACGGCGCTTGTGAAGGCGGGAAGCGACAATCCCTGTCTGATGCCGGGCTACACGCATCTGCAGCGGGCGCAGGCGGTGACGTTCAAGCACACGCTGATGGCGTTCTGCGAGATGTTCCGCCGCGACAAAAAACGGCTGAACAACGCCGTCGAGCTGATGATGGAGGACTGTCCCCTGGGCTGCGGCGCGCTGGCGGGGACGACGCACCCGATCGACCGGGCGATGACGGCGAAGGAGCTGGGCTTCAAGCAGCCGTGCGCCAACTTCCTGGACGGCGTCAGCGACCGGGATTACCTCTGCGAGCTGGTGTTCGACTTTGCGATGATCCTGATGCACCTCAGCCGCCTGAGCGAGTCGGTCATCCTCTGGTGCTCGCAGGAGTTTCATTTCGTCACGCTCAGCGACGCCTATTCGACCGGCAGCAGCATCATGCCGCAGAAGAAGAACCCGGACAGCGCGGAGCTGATCCGCGGCTGCTCGGGGCTGGTCTACGGCTCGCTGATGGCGATCCTGACGGAGATGAAGGGCATCCCGCTGGCGTACAACAAGGATATGCAGCTGGACAAGCGGGCGTTCATGCCGGCGCTGGACGATACGCTGATGTGTCTGGAGATCATGCGCGGCATCATCGCCACGATGACGGTACATCCGGAGGCGATGAAAAAGGCGCTGAAAAGCGGCTTTCTCAACGCCACGGAGCTGGCCGATTATCTGGTCAAGCGCGGCGTGCCGTTCCGCGATGCGCATGAGATCGTCGGCAAGGCGGTGCTGCTGTGCGAGGACAAGTCCTGCGCGATCGAGGACCTGCCGATGGAGGAGCTGCAGAAGCTGTGTCCCGCGATCGGGCCCGATGTGTACGGCCAGCTTGATTACGAGCGCACGATCCGTCTCGGAAACAAGGCGGAAATGTTATAATAGCTACGGGAATACCGCGCTTGAAAGCGCGCGATGATCGAAAAATTTTGAGGAGGTCTTGAAACATGAACATGAAGAAGTTTGCGGTTTTTGCTGCGGCGATGGCGATGCTGGCGACGGCTGCTTTTGCGGCGAAGCCTCTGGAGGGCAAGAAGCTGAAGATGGCGATCAGCCCCACGTTCCCGCCCTTTGAGTATGAGCAGCTCGACGACAAGGGCAACGCGAACATCGTCGGCTATGACATCGACATGGTGAACGAGATCGCTTCGCGCCTCGGCTTCACCTACGACATCGTCCATACCAACTTCAAGGGACTGCTTGGCGAGCTGAGCGGCGCTCGCGTCGATTTCGTCGTCTCGGGCATGTCGCCCACCGAGGAGCGCAAGAAGAGCGTTGATTTCTCGATCCCGTACTACTACTGCCAGACGTCGATCATCCAGCACAAGGGCACGAACATCAAGAGCATCGTCGACATGAAGGACAAGAAGATCGCGGCGGTGTTCGGCACGCAGTACTGCGACTTTGCCGAGGCCGTTGGCGCCAAGGTGAGTGCGATGGACAACGCCACCTACAGCATGCAGGAGCTTCTTGCCGGCCGCGTCGACGGCGTGGTGCAGGATGCCGCGAGCGCTTCGGTGCGCATCAAGACGCATCCCGAACTTGAGTACTTCGTCCTGCCCCGCGATGAGCTCGACAAGGTCTACAAGGAGACCGGCGCGAACGTGTCCGGCAGCTTCGCGGCCGTGTTCCCCAAGGGCTCGACGCTTGAGCCTCTGTTCTCGGCCGAGATCCAGAAGATGCAGGACGACGGCACGATGAAGGCGATCTACGAGAAGTGGATCGGCAAGTGGCCTTATTAAGTTAACTGACAGAGAACTGATCGTGCAATAAAGGCTGAAAGAGTCTCCGGCGTGCGCCAGAGGCTCTTTCAGCCGTGTTGTGTCTTTTTACCGTCCGCGGCGATCGCGCCGCAGGGAGGAGCTCGCTTTCATGAAAAAACTTATGTCGCCCAAGTGCGCCGCGCTGCTGTGGGCGCTCGCGGCCGTTCTGGCCTGCGCGGCGTGCGCCTGTGCGGCCGAAACGGCCCCCGCGCGCAAGTTCGTGCTGCACTTTGAGCGCATCTGGCCGTTCTACAAAGTCTTTTACAACGGCATGCTCAATTCGCTCAAAGTCACCATCCTGTCGCTGATCGTCGGTGCCGTCTGCGGCACGCTGCTGGCGCTGTTCCGCGTCTCGCGGCTGGGACCGCTGGGCTGGTTCGCCGCCGCCTACACGTCGATCTTCCGCGGCACGCCCCTGATGGTGCAGCTGTTTATCGTCTACTTCGCTACGCCGCAGGTATTCAACTATCAAATCCCGGCCATGCACGCCGTCGTCATCACCTTCGGCCTCAACTCCGCCGCTTACATCTCCGAGATCCTGCGCGGCGGCATCCAGTCGATCGACATCGGCCAGCGCGAAGCGGCCATGGCCCTCGGCGTGCCCTACCGGCCGATGATGTTCGATATCGTCATCCCGCAGGCGCTCAAGACCGTGCTCCCGGCCCTGGTCAACGAGCTGATCGCCCTGCTCAAGGAAACGTCGATCGTCGCCACGATCGGCATGCTCGACATGATGCGCGCCGCGCAGACGGCCATGAACGCCACCTATCTGGCCTTTGAGCCGTTCATCATCGTTGCCGGCATGTATTACGTGCTCGTCATGCTGCTGGCCATGTTCGCCAAGAGACTTGAGAGGAGGCTGCACAAAAGTGATCGAAATTAAAGACCTGAAAAAGCAGTTCGGCTCCCTCGAAGTGCTCAAAGGCGTCAACCTGAAGATCGACGACGGAGAAGTCGTCTCCATCATCGGGCCGTCCGGCTCGGGCAAATCGACGCTGCTGCGATGCATCAACCTCCTCGAACAGCCCACGTCGGGCCAGGTCATCATCGACGGGCAGGACATCACGGCCCGAGGCGTGAACATCCAGAAAGTGCGCGAGGAAGTCGGCATGGTGTTCCAGCACTTCAACCTGTTCCGCAACAAGAACGTGCTCCAGAACATGATCTACGCGCCCATGAAAGTCCGCGGCCTGTCCGAAAAAGACGCCACCGAAAAAGCGATGCAGCTGCTCGAGCGCGTCGGCCTCGTCGACAAAGCCCACGAGTACCCGTCGATGCTTTCAGGCGGCCAGCAGCAGCGCGTCGCTATCGCCCGCGCTCTGGCGATGGAGCCGAAGACCCTGCTCTTTGACGAGCCCACCAGTGCCCTCGATCCCGAGATGGTCAAGGAAGTGCTCGACGTCATCCGCAGCCTTGTTTCCACCGGCATCACCATGGCCATCGTCACGCACGAGATGGGCTTCGCCCGCGAGGCGTCGCACCGCATCTGCTTTGTCGACGAAGGCGTGATCGCCGAGGACGCGCCTCCTTCCGTGTTCTTCTCGTCGCCCAAGTCCGCACGCGCCCAGGTGTTTTTGGAGAAAGTGCTCTAAGCCCCGGGCCAAACTTCGGCCCCTGCTCTTGTCAAAGACACGGCATTTGTGTTATAATGTCCTTTGTCTGCGGAGGGGTGTCCGAGTGGTCTATGGTGCATGCTTGGAAGGCTTGTGTACCGAAAGGTACCGGAGGTTCGAATCCTCTCCCCTCCGCCATTATTATTGGTCAGAGTTTTTTCAAACTGAATCAAAATGAATCAAGCCCGCCTATCGGCGGGCTTTTTTTGTTATAATCTCCCTGTTCGGTCTTGTCAGATTAAATCATTCCTCGACAAAAAACCGTATCTGTGACCGTATCCGAATACGGAGACAAGACCGTATTCACGCACAAGGGGGAGACAGCGATGCTTACTGCACTTTCTATCGACAGGCTTACAGCGGGAGAAAAAGACCGCATCGTAGCAGACGGCGATGGGTTGTGTCTGATCGTCCGCAAGAGCGGACGCAAGACGTGGCTCGTGCGTGTGTGGATCGACGGCAAGGAAAAAAGGATCACACTCGGCGACTATCCGGCGATCACTCTGAGTACGGCGCGAATACAGCGCGACGAAATCAAATCCCGTATCCGGTCTGGTATGCCGGCGTTGGGCGGCATGGATAAAGTGCCGTTTGCGACAGTCGCTCGTGAATGGCTGGCGCTCAAAACACCGCAGTGGGTGCCGAAGTACGCACAGACAGTCACGTACAGAGTTGAACATTACCTCATTCCTGCACTCGGTACCGTATCTATTGGCACGATCACGCGGCAGCGGGCGACGGATTTTTTGCTCACACTGGCCAGGCGCGGCACAGTCGTCACGGCGCGGCGATGCGGCGAAATTCTCATGTCCATTGCCGACTACGCGATCGAGCGCGGATACATCGACCATCACCCGCTCCAGAATTTGACGCGCGTACTGCCGACGCACACCCCCGAACACTTTGAGCACACGACACGGCCGGAAGATTTCGGCGCGCTGCTGAACGCCATCGACGGCATCACATCGCCGATCACACGGGCGGCGCTGCAGATCACGGCGCTGTGTTTCGTGCGCGTGGGAGAGCTGCTGGCCGCCAGGTGGAGCGAGATCGATCTGGACGCTGCGTTGTGGATCATTCCCGCGGATCACACCAAACGCAAACGAGAACATGCCGTCCCGCTGGCGCGTCAGGCAGTGGCCGTGCTGCGCCAGCTGAAAGAATATGAGCGTATTCACGTATATTCAGGCCGTGATGATCTGTCGAAGCTGTTCGTTTTTCCGGCCAAGCGCCCGCGCACAAGCGCCAACACGCCCATCACCGAGGCAGCCATGCTCAAGGCGCTCAAAGTGCTGTGCTGGGAAGCCGCCAAGGAAGGCCGCGTCATCCCGGCCACGACCGTGCACGGTTTTCGGCACACGGCCAGCACCTTGCTGCACGGTATGGGGGAGAATACGCTGTGGATCGAGAAGCAGCTGGCGCACCTTGACCCGAACAAAATCCGCGCTGTTTACAACAGTTATGAATTCCTGGACGAGCGGCGGGGCATGATGCAGCGCTATGCCGATTATCTCGATGCACTCAAAGCCAACATGCCAGAACCTTCGAAACCGCAGATTTAACTTGCCTGTAAGTTTCATTTTGGGCGTTTTTTGCTTGACCGACATTTGACTGATAAAACGCGAACGCCTGCAAACACTGAATCCGTTTATTTGACTGTAAGTTTCGGCAAGTTACAAATAACTTGCCCGTAACTTGCCCGTAACTTGCCGGCGCACATAAAGATAATGATTTATGTGTCCTAGTCACACATTTTAATTGCCGTTTTTGCAGAAGAAACGCAAATGAGACGATTAAATTATCGTTTCAGCCTCTTTTAAAATAAAAACGCCTCACGAACTTATGAGAAAAATTCATGAGTTCGTGAGGCGTGTTATTAACATTATCTTCAATAACCTGGTTCACTTCTGAAAATGTGATCTAGTTTAGACCAGCCATTACCTAAAAAGTGCCGTTTTTGAGAAATGACTCTTGATTTAGACCCGAGCATTTCTTAAAAAGGGGCATTTTTGAGAAATGCTTCTCGATGCTATAGTTTTGAGTTATTTCTTGATGCTCTTCCCCTTCTTCTCCAGCGCTTTGATCGTCTCCAGATAGCTCTTTTCCACGGCTGAAAGCGTCTGCGCCTGGAACTTACGATATTCCTGTTCTGCTTTTTTCATTGCCTGGTCGTGGCTGACACGCCCCGCGTGAGTGAGGACTTTTTCTCCGGTACTGGCGAGGATCGCGTCCAACTGCTTCACATAATCCTCCATGTACATCGGCTTATGCCGCAGCGCCTGCACCTCGGCGAAGTCGAAATATCCCGATACCAGATTATTCATGACTTTTAGCTCGTCTTCGTCTAAGTAGTTCTTGGCAAGCTGAGCCTCCCGCAGCGTCGGCAGATCGCCAGAAAACGAGCGCACGCCCATAAAAGGCGCCTCAGCGTCAGCCCGGTCATAAATGACCTCCGCTGCCGTCTGTCCGTGAACGGCATAATGGATCTTGTTTTGCACCGTAGCAAAAAATTTAGCTGACAACGGTGATTTTGGATCATAGTCAAGACTTGTCGCATACAAGTCGAGCACCTGGCGGTACATCACCTTTTCCGACGAACGAATATCCCTGATCCGGTCAAGCAGTTCTTTCCAGTACGAACCGCCTCCCAATTTTTTCAGGCGTTCGTCATCCATCGTGAAGCCCTTGATTATATATTCTTTCAGCCGCTCCGTCGCCCACTGACGAAAATGCGTGGCTACCGGCGACTTGATACGATAGCCGACAGCGAGGATCATATCGAGATTGAAAAAGGGTATTTCTCGTTCAACTTGCCTTTGTCCTTCTTGGCGAACCTGTCGGAACTTCCGACAAGTTTGATTTTCGTCGAGTTCTTTCTCATCGTAAATATGCCTGATGTGTTCGACCACGTTCGTTCGCGAGGAGTGGTACAACTCCGCGATCTGCGCCTGTGACAGCCAGATATTTTCATCCTGAAGCCGCACATCCACGCGCGGAGAACCGTCGCCCGCCTGGTAGACGATCATAAAAGCGTTGTTGTTTTGTTCATCCATTGTTATGCCTTTCATCAGAGGACCTCACAACCCCCTCACGCTCATCACGGCACGGCCGAGGATGCGGAGGGAGGGGGAGTTTGCGGGGACTTCGACGCGGAAGGCGTTGTCGCCCTCGACGATCACGCCTCCGGCGGGCGAGCGGTAGAGCTGACGCAGCATCAGCTCGCCGTTGAGGGAGACCAGGTAGAAGCGCCCGCTTTCGACTTGGGTGCGGGACGGATCGACGATCACCGCGCGGTCGTCGGCAGCGACGCCGCGGCCGGCAAGACCGAAGGAAACATCCTGCTCCACCATGAAGGGAGGACGCGCCGGATCCGGAGACAGATCAGCGCACGGAAACGGAACCAGCTCATAATCGACCGACTGAAAATCACCATCACCATGTAAGCGTAAAGTAGAGTATTTATACATGGGGATAAAATACTCTCTGTTTGCATTCTTGTCAAATATGGAATCTGATATTTTGCTTTTAACGCCCTCGCCGGGACTGCCGGCGGGGGCTTTTTTGTTATCTTCGGAGGGGGCGGACATCAGCTCGTCGGTGGTGACGCCGAGGGCACGGGCGAGAGCTTGAATCTTTTCCAAACTTGGTTCCCTTTCGCCGGCTTCCCATCGCCAAACGGTATTTTGGCCGACGCTCAGGATTGCGGCCAGGTCTTTGCGTGAAAGGTTCGCTTTTTCCCGTAATTCTGCCAGTCTTTTGCCAAACATGAAAACCCCTCCTCATATGATGATTTTACCACTTCGGGAAAAATCGTCATTTGACAATCTGGGAATGAATTTTTCCCGAAATGGTATTTTACCGCTTGACATTTTACCAGAACGGGAATAAGATTGACGCATCGAAAGGAGGTATCAGAGAGAAAATGCCACCATACAAAGAGCTTCGCATTAAAGCTGGTTTTTCAACGCTTGAGGAGGCGGCTGCCAAATTGGGAATCGGAGTTAATACCCTTTCCCGATGGGAGACGGGAAAAAGAAATCCCAGTCTGGAATATGTAAAAAGGCTTGCAACACTCTACAACGTCACGCCCAACGAACTGCTTGGCGTTGGCGACGAAAAAAGCCCCGCGTAGCGCGGGGCGGGAAGGGGAAGGATCAATTAAAGCAGACATCCAGAAAGGCTGAACCAAAGCTGGTAAGCGCGAATGAATCAGGATCAAAGAGAAATGCTCTGCGTGACTGGATCGTAACTGTAGCGCTCAATTTTGAGAAAGTGATGAGCATAAGTCGTTGAAGATTGTTCAGCGAAATGTCGATGAGTTTTTCATCATGGCTGGGGTCTTTCAGGGCATCAAGAACAGCCTGACGACTGAAAGCGCTTTTTCCTTGCAGACGGATCCATTTCACGATTATGGCGTCGAAGGGGTCCATGGATTTGATCACGTCGATAAAGCCATAGTGGATTTTGTGAGTAGAAAAGTTGGGGACAGACGCCTTAGCAGCCAATACGGCAAGCATCTCCTGGAGGTTGGGATCTTCTTCTGTTACAGCGACGGGGATGTATACGAGTTGCAGTCTTTCAGCAAGCTCGTGACATTGTTCTTCGGGGATTCCATTTTGCCGCCAGTACTGGCTGATCTTGATACAAACTTGAGTAAAGTTTTTGTTCTCTTTCAGGACTTTCCAGTCTGGGAAAAACGCTTTGGCACTGTCAAAAATCATGTCAACAGCTTTTACTCCCACTTCAGCTGCCGCTCCTGTTACCAGAGCTGTTGCCGCCAATGTGCTCATGTTATCCATGTTATTCCTCCTTAAATAACATATTCAGAGAAAGGGGCTAATTTAAAATTTTATCTCTGTTATTAAAGTATGTCAAAGATTACTTTGAATTAGCGTTTGAAGTCCATCTCCAGCACAAAGTGGACAAAATCCTGGAAAAAATCAATCGGAATGAGCGTTGTACTCCAGAGGATTTCAAAGTCATGCAGAGATATTGTATGTCGTGTCCGGAACTGGCGCGAAAAGCCGGCATGGGGCAGGCATTTTTGGCCATGGAACTTTCAGGATTAAGTCAGCAGGAAGCAAAAGCAGAGATCGAGCGCAAGCTCAGCATGAGCATTGAAGATCTGCGTAAAGAGGCACGAGCCAAAGGCTACATCATTTAAAACGGCAAAAATGCCGCCGACGAAAAAGGCCCCGGCGCGTGAGGCCGGGGCAGAAAGGGAGGCGAAGCACGTGGCGTTTGAGGATGATCTGACGCGCATCGTCAGCGAAGCGGTGGCCGACGCAGTGACGCCGCTGAAGACGAAGATCGAGGCGCTGGAAAAGCTGCTGACGGCCCAGGGCGGAGAGCGGCAGAACGACCTGCTCACGCTTGATCAGGTAGCCAAGCGGCTGCACGTGAGCAAGCAGACGGTGTTGCGCTACGTGGCGCGAGGGTTGCTGCACCCGCCCACGGGCACAGGCCAGGCACGGCGCTGGCGGGTGCGTGATCTTACAGAATTCGGGGAGGCAAGCTGAATGAAGATGCTGGCTTTTTTGAGCATTGCAAACGTGGCGGCGCTGCCGGCGGGCAATCCGCTGCTGGCGGCATTGACGGTGCTGGCGATCGGCGTGGCTGTGATGGCGTGGCCGGTGATCGATCTGCTGACGGAGGTGCTGGCATGAGCAGCCGGGGCAACAAGGCGCGGAGGTCGCGTGCGGGGCACAAGGCGCAGCGCTATCTGGCGCGGCTGTTCTGGGCCGGCAGCAGCGGCATGGTGATCGGCGCTCCGGATACGTCGACAGTGATGCAGCGGCGGAGGGTGAAGTCATGAGCGGGCCGGTCTATGAAGTGCGGGTGACGCTGAAGGGGCGGCCGGCGCTGGTGCCGATGAAGGCGCTGGCACTGCGGCCGACGGGCAGCGGTTCCAGCGTCATGGTCTGGGGCGTCGGCTACGTGATGCCGAGCGGCCATCACAAACACTACAACTGCCGCGGCAACGAGGATACCTACTTCCTCAAAGAGCAGGCTGTCGACCGGCTGGAGAAGCTCGCCGCTGTGAAGGGCTGGCAAAAGTGGCCGGAAGGCCGGCCGACTAAGTGCATCTATCTGGACGAGGAGGAAACGACGAAATGAGCAAAAAGCCTTTTGTCCTGGGCGACGACGTGGCACGTGCCTTGGACGAGATCGTGAGCATCAATGATGATCTGCCGGAGGCGTATCGCAAAGAGATGCAGGCACGTGCAGAAGCGTGCAGAGAGGAGCAGTCATGATCAAAGAGCTGAGCATTGAAAAGCAAAAGCTGGCATACGACGTAGTGGAGAAGTTCATCCAGGAGTACGGGGATCGTCCCCTGAAAGAGGACGAAGAGATCATTGCCTTCGAGATAAAAGCGTTTATTGCCAACAAAGATGAAAACAGCATCTCAAAAGCGGGGTTTTCAATAGGGGCGATTAACTTGGCCGAAGCCAAGTTCAACTATGAGTCTGCAATAACTCGATACACGAAAATGCTGGCAGACGCTGTAACTGAAGAAGGAGGAAAACAAAAATGACCGTTGAAACAGAGCGCATTTTTTGCGTGTTGTTCGCGTTGGGATTTTATCTGTGGCTGTTTGCGATGGGCGTGATCGCCTTTGCGGTCGAGAAGGCCCGCGCCTGGTGCGTGAAGGAGCGCCGCTATGCTGCCTGAGGCTGTTGCGGAGGCGATCAGCCGTCAGGATACGCAGGCCGAGATGGCCGAGATCGACGCGCGAACGGCCCGCGCCGGCAAGCAGAAGCGCAAGAGCACCTGGGTCATCGAGTCGCCCATCGTCGGCCGCATCGAACAGAACGACGCGCCGCGGATCATGACGGAGCTGCTGAACGAGGCCATCCTTGAGAAAAACGGAGTCAAGCGCCTTGCCGCTGAGCTGAAGCTGATGCGGCCTTCGAACGTGAGCAGTTTCGCCGAGGGCAAAATCTATATGGGCCGCGAGACGGGCAAGCTGCTGGTGAGCTGTCTGGAAAAGCGCGCGATGGAAAAAGAAAAGGCCGCTTCGGCTGGCACCGAAACGACCCAAAGGAGCGAGGACACTGATCAAGAGGCCTCGCCCGATATTGTACCACAGGAAGCGAAAGAAGTGATCGACGATATGGCCGCCCAGAAAGAGGCCCAGCTGTTCAACCTGCAAAACACCGTTGCCAGCCTCAACGACGAGAACGCCGCCCTGCGCGGCCATCTGGAAAGCGCCAGGGAAGCGCTGGCGAACGAACAAAAGGAATCGGCGGAGCGCCTCATCCACCTGGAAGACACGCAGGCCAAGCTGGAGGAAAAGACCATCGAGGCCGCGGATCTGCGAGCCCGGCTGAAGACGGCCGAGGAGCAAAACGCCGGCCTGCGGACGGACCTGAACGACAGCAAAGCGCTGCATGAAGAGATCAAACGCCAGCTTGATGAGATGCGTCCTGCCGTTGCCGAGCTGACGGAGAACGTGCAGCGGCTTCAGGATGAGAACGACGCCATGAGCGCCGCGCTCAGGCACGAGACAGAAGGACGCCTGAAGGCCCTGGATACGCTTTGCGATCTGGTGCGCGAGACGCTGGTCTCGAACGCGTGACAGCAAAGACATCAAAGAACGCCGTCGGCAGAGTGCAGGAGAATCTGCGCGTCGCACGGAACGAACTGAGGATGCTGGGCTATGAAGTGCTCGCGATCAAGACGATCACGCCGGCCCTGATCCTCGCACGGCTGACCGTCGTCGAAGACGAGCTTGCACTTGCCGGCCGGCGGCTGAGGCGCCTGGAAAAAAACAAGGAGGAAATGATATGAATCTGTGGCCGCGGATCATTCCGCTGTATTTTAATGTCGTCATTCCCGGCATCCTGCTGGGGCTGATGGGCCTGTTCACGATGCTGTTCCTGTTCTTTATGCCCTTTTCTCTGATCGACGCTGCCCTGCGCCGCAAGGAGGAATCGCGATGACCGGCGCCCGATACAGAGAACTTGGCAACAGAGGCGTGATCCATGTTGGCGTGAACGGCCCGGATTATCAGCATTACCGTTATGCGATCTACCGCGGCGCAGGACTGTATGACGGCCGTGTCGGAGATAAGTTCCTGAAAGAAATGAGCTGGAGCACCGAGGAAGAGGCTCAGTCATTCCTTGACCGCCTTGCCAAAGTGCGCGGCTGGAAGCCGGTGACCAAATGAGCGAGCCAGGCGTTTCCGCTCGTCCCGTCTACATCGCCGTGCTGAAGATCGACGACGTTTTCACGCCCTGCATCATGCGGATCACGCGCATGAGCAAGGGATACATGCTGGCGTTCAAGCTCGCCAACGGGCTGGTGGGAAAGATCTATATCTTCCATCATCCCGGCGAGAAAGTGTATGCAACTGCCGACGAGGCGCAGGCTGCTCTTGACGAGATGGCCCGCGCCCGCGGCTGGAAGCCGTACAAGCGGCTGGAAAGGTGGTAGCAGCAATGAGCACAACACGCGCGCGCTACGGCGCGGATTACCGCTACGGCCGGCGGGCTTCGTGGTGGGAGCGGCTGATCTGCCGGCACGAACGGTGGGCGGGCGAGTTCTTCAGCTATGACGATTCGCTGCCGTGGTGGCGGAGGATGCTGGCATGGCTGACGGAGCGCTGATCTTCCTCGTGCTGGCGTTTTACGCCGGACTGTATCTGCTCATCCGTCTGTTTTCGAGGTGGCCGTGATGAGCGCAAAGGGACAAACGCACGAATGCACTTCGCGCACGGCGGACCGCATCGCGCTGGCTGAGGCCATCGACGAAGGTTTTCTGCGGCTGGGCATCTCGACACGCGAGTTTGCCCGGCGCATCGGCTGCAATCGCTCGGCCCTCGATAAATGGCGCACGTTCGGCATCACGCCGGATTCTCAGTATTTTGCCAGAGTGATGGACGAGCTGGGCCTGGATCCGGCAGATTTCGGGATGGAGTTGAAACATGGCAATAACAGTTGAGCAATAAACGTACCTTGACAATAGAATAGGACGGGCGAGGAAGGGGAAGTACTCTTGTCAGTATCACTTTATGATTATAAACTCTCCCATAGACGCAATCATCTTTTGCAGAAGATCGGGGGATGTCGCGTAATGGAAACGATGAAGCTGACGCTTTCGCTGGACATGGACGAACATAAGCTCGACGCCTGGGCTTTGACTGAAGGTCTTTCCGGATTCTGTTCCTTTTTGCAGGCGATGCGGGAAGAAGCAAATGAAGCCGAAGGGTTGGACGTTCAGGTCGAGGCGATTCAGCCGGGGAGCTTTCAGTTTGCTCTTGAGCTGATCGGACACGTTGCTTCGCTGACAGGACTGATGACTGGCGGTGGTGTGCAAATGCTGTCGACACTTGTGCAGATGGCAGTCGAGTACCTGAAGCTGAAGATCTTCCTGGGCGACGAGAAGCCTGACGAGATTCGCCGTAATGGTGATGTTGTCATTGTCCTCAAAGAGGGCGCCCAGCTGAATATTTGCAGCACTGTTCATAATGCCTACATGACGAACGGCAACGCTGCGCAGGCAAGTCAGAGCATGGCAAAAGCCTTTCGCTCAGACGAACGGGTGCGCGGTATGAAGCTGAAAGATGCTGATGGAACAGAACTGGCCGATTTCAAAGGCGAGCAGCTGCACCGGCTGGCGCTTTCCAATGCCTATCTGAGTGAGGAACACAACATCATTCGTGATAATCGGGCTGTTTTGCTCGTACGAGCGCCGAGTCTCGACGGCAGCACTAAGTGGAGATTTCTCTACAACGGACGAAAGATCATTGCCAATATCGCCGACGAATCGTTTATGGAAAAAGTGAAAAGCGGCGAACTGCGTTTTGGCAATGGCGACAGGTTGATAGCCGTGCTCGAGATTGGACTTGAAAAGAAGCCTGGACGAACAGTATGGAAAGAGAGCAGTTACACGGTCGTCAGCGTTGATGTGCAGGGATTCCAGAATGCGGAGCAGCAATCACTGTTTTAAAGCCAAATAGAGTAAATACGCCCGTCCTGTTCTGGCCGGGCGTATTTTTGTACATGAGGGGGGATTGGAATGATGGATGTGGTGTTTGTATATACCGTCGCCGGCGCGGCGCTGACGGGGGCTGTGGCCGGATTTGTGGCGGCCGGGGTGGTGCGCAGCGGCGGTGATGCGGATGCGGCGGCGGAGGTCGACCATCTGCGCGAACAGCGCCGCCGCGCTGACGGAGCTGCTCGGCTGGAACGGACGGCGAAGGAGCTGAAGCAGGCGGAGTGTGACGAGCTGGATCGCCAGCTGCGAGCCGCCGAACTGAGGGCCGAGGCCGCGCAGCAGTCGGCGCAGGAAGCCAGAGCTGAGGCAAAGCGCGCCTCGCTTGCCATCCACGCGGCGACGGATGCGGCCTATGCAGCCAGGAAGGAGGCGGAAGCCGCCCAGCGCCGCGCGAAGATGCTGGAAAAGCAGCTGGAGGCTGAGCGCCGCCGTCATAAGCACACGAAAAAGACTATGCGCCGCAAGCGCAAAGTGCGCGACGTGATCGCCCGCGGCGCAAAGCGGCTGAACCGCCGGCCGTTCCCGGACCGCGGCAATGGCTCGAAGCGGTCGAAGTTCCAGCGCGAGGCGTTCACGATGGGCGAACATCGGCCGGTTGTGGATCACTCACGCAGCACGCACACTGACGGATAAAAACATTCAGGAGGTTTTATTGAACATGCCGTATCATTATGATTCACGAAATTACGACCCGAGCGCGACATATAAGCCGGAGCTGCTGCCGCCGGGCGATTATCTGTGCCGCATCCGCAACGCCGATTACATGACGGCGCAGTCAGGCTGCGAGATGATCCGGGTGGAATTCGACGTGTCGGGGCATCAGGCACGCGTGTATTATTATCTGCCGCTGCGCGAAGCGACGTTCGAGGAACATCAGCAGACCGATCAGCGTCTCGGTGAACTGTTTGCCGCCTGCGGCATCGATCCCGCCAAGGTTGAACCGATGAATCTGGAAAACTGGATCGGCAAAACCTGCGGCGTGCATGTGAAGCAGACGACGTACAACGGCGAAAAACGCAATGCCTTTCATTATTTTATCGAACGCAGCGCGGCCCGCGCCATGTTTGCACAAAAGCCGGCCGGCCAGCAGCAGGAGCTGTTTTCTCAGCAGCAAACACAATCCCAGCCGCGAAGCTATCGAAACGCAGCACCGCGGACCAACGGCCCCGGCGGCGCGCCGGGATTTGACCGCTACGGCGAAGCGTATCCGCCGGCGCAGAACGTGAGCATGGACGAGAACGACAACTTCGTCCCCGCCGAAGCCGAGGAAGCCGACATCCCGTTTTAAGGCGTGAAGCGCGTGAAAGGAGGTGAGCGCAGTGGATAAGCGAAAAGAACGCATCGAGGTCGTGGATCACAGCCAAAACACTTTTTCGATGATCTACGATCGTTTCACGGAAGACTTTCGGCTGACGGCGTTCGATCGCGCCGTGTACCTGGCGCTGAAATATTTCGCCAAGCAAAAGAACGTCTGCTGGCCCAGCGGCGAGACGATCGCCCAATATTCCGGCTGTTCGCGCTCGACAGCGTTCAAGGCGCTCGCTCATATTGAGGAGCTGGGCTATATCACGCGCACGCAGCGCAAAGACGACGGCGATTTTCAGAAAACAACGGTGTATCATCTGCTCGATTTGAGCGTCATTCCTGATAACAAAATGAGTCCGTCAGACGGACTCTCGGTGTCCGCCACAGAGACGCCGGGTGTCCGCGAGACGGACGCCGGGTGTCCGCCACACGGACACGAATTAGATTCATTTCCAGATTCATTGAACAAGATTCCCCCCGTACCCCCCATCGACGAACTGCCCGACGAATCGCCCCTTCCGGAAGAGTCCGACCCTTGCGAGGAAGATGCCGACACCGCCGCCGAGTCAGGCGAAACGGATCAGGCCGCCCCGTGCGCGGACGCTGAGGTCGAAGAGGTGTTTGCACGCTGCACGAGCGTCTTTCCGGGGCTGCGGCACGACGCCGTGCAGGGCGGTCGATTGCGCGAGGTTTTGCGCGGGTGGATCGCCAAGCTGGGCACGCCTGTCGTGATGGCGGAGGCGGAAAAGGCTTTGCGCTGGCAGCTGACGCTACAGCCGGACGAAAAGGGGCGGATGAAAAAGCCCGTCGTCGGCGACGCTGTGGCGTTTTACGACGACTGGCTGAAGCGCTGTGCCGACGACGCCAATTTTGAAAAATGGTGGACGCACTGGCCTGGCGTGACCGACGGTTACGAGTCGGCGAAGCGGGAATGGCGTGAGCGGCTGAGACCGCTGAAAGGAGAGGCTCGCGCCGTGGCTCTGCGCTGCCTGTTCGACGAGCTGGAGCGTCTGAGCGAACGCGCGGCCGCGGGGGCCGAAATCGAATATCTGCCGCGGGCGCGGTCGGTGATCCGCGACGCGAAGCTCGACGCCGTGCCGGAGGTGCGCGATGACGGACGGCTTTGACGTGGAGGCGTTTGAGGCGCTGGCAGGACAAAACCATTTTGCGGACGCCCGCAGAATGGCGGCGCCGGACTGGAGCCTCGATCTGCCCTGCGCTCCCGACGAGGAACGCGCTGTACTGGGCGCGATGCTGCTGGACGAGCGCGAAGCGGCAAAGGCTGCGGCCATGCTCGAAGCCGAAGACTTCACCGAAGGGCGCCACGCTGCACTGTTCCGCGCTCTCAGTGCCCGCCTTGCCGCCGGTCAGCCGGTGGACGGCGTGACACTGGCCACAAGCGGCGAGCTGGATCAGAACAGCTTTGCCGGCTACGTCGACGCGGCTGTGCGTGCCGGAGCGTCGGCCGGCGGCGCGTGGAAGGCGCACGCCGAAACGCTGCGCAGCATCCGCGCCCGGCGCGATCTGATCTGGGCGGCGAGGCGGCTGATCAGCGCGGCTGTCAAAGACGGCTGCGACGTGCCGGCCGTCACGGCGGCAGCGCAGCAAGCGCTGTCCGGAACACAGCGGCTCAGCCTGGCCGTGGATACGTCGCCGGAGACATTGCTCGACGGCTACGAACAGACCGTGCGCAGCTGGAGCGGTCAGCCATTGGCAAAAAGCGGCATTGCCGAACTGGACAAGGCGATCGGCGGCGGCCTGCTTCCTGGCGAGATACTGGCTGTCGTCGGCGGCGACGGCAGCATGAAGACCAGTCTGGCCCTGCGCTTTGGCGATGAGTATCTGCGCACCATCGGCAGGCCGGTGCTGTACCTGTCGCTTGACATGCGGCCGGAACGCATTGCCCTGCGTCGTCTGCTGCCGCTGGCGGAGACGGGCGAAAAGAGGCTGACGGCTGCGATCACCGAGCATCAGGCGGATTTTGCCGCTGTGCGCGCCCGCCGGGCAGCGCTGGACGCGGGGCGGTATCACATCGCTGACGGCCCGCTGCGGCTGGCCGACATCGAAAGCCTTGTCTCGCGACTGTCGCCGGGGCTGGTGATCTGGGACTATCTCACCGCCACCGACGGTTTTCGCAGCGAGATGGATGCCCAGCGCGCCTGTGTGTCGGCCCTGCGCAGCTGGCAGCACCGCTATGATGCCACATGGGTGGTGCTGTCTCAGATGAGCGAGCTGGCGAAGGCCGGTCAGCGTCAGGGCGATTTCGCCGGCAGGGCCAGCGGCGGAAACAACCTGTCCCGCGTTGCCGACACACAGCTGGAGCTGTTCCTCGACGACGTGGAGCCGCAAAAGTACCATGTTGATATGGGGATTATGCCGAAGCCGCGGCTGGTCTGCACGGTGACGAAGTGCCGCAGCGGCGTGCGCGGCTCGATCTGGGAACTGGACTACGACGGCCCGACGATGAGCTTCACCGGAACGGCGGAGCGCGTCAAGCGGGCCAAAGCAAAAAAGCCGCTGTTCGAAGCGGCGGGGGTGATTGTGTGATGAGTGAAAAGGCTGAAAAGTTTCTTGCACATCGAGACGAGATTGAAGCAGTTGCGTTTTGCGGTGCACTGGGGGCAATAATTGCCCAGTTGGAAATAATCTGCGAAATTCTCGATTCATGCCCGTCCGGTGACTTGTTAAGCAAAACGAAAGGAAATTTGGCACTGGTCGTGATTGATTTAAAAAAATCTCACCAGCTCATGGTGGAAATGCTAACAAGGAACATGAAAGAGCGTGCACAACCGAGTGAAACAAAATGACGATCAGCGTGAAGCCGTGTTCGAGTTGCGGAGGTGAAGCCTGATGCAGACGCGGATTGAAGTTAGTGACATGTTTTTAGAGAACGCGAGATCGACGGCAGAGGCGGAAATAAACCCGCCAGCGCCGCTCAAGGTGTGGTTTTTCTGCGGTGGCGCTATGACATCGGGATACATGGATTTTAAAACGGGCTTGTCGTCCTTGATGGAAAGC
>Ga0256405_10002479_pt1 | contig 42208 bp, 51 predicted proteins | sample RumenRJG_02DNA_FD_189096 | JGI IMG/M metagenome (GOLD analysis project Ga0256405, IMG submission 189096) | Bovine rumen microbial communities from Lethbridge, Alberta, Canada - RJG_02 | ecosystem: Host-associated > Mammals > Digestive system > Stomach > Rumen | place: Canada: Alberta... | reverse complement strand
AATCTCTTTGCGGTAATGTATTTTTCACACATTTATTTTACCACAAACGAGAAGCCAAGGCGACCCTTTTGGGCTACCTTGGCTTCTTGTTTTTCAGGGCTATTTTGCTACAGCCCCTTCTTTATTATGCCCTGGGATGAGCATTCTGATAGACATCCTTTATAGAGGTTGGTACCAGCTGAGTATAAAACAACGTTGAGGATATATCAGAGTGTCCGAGCATTTTCTGGACTGACTTCAGATCTGCACCGTTTTCCAGTAGATGAGCGGCAAAGGAATGACGCAGCATGTGTGGTGTGATATCCTTTTTGATCTTAGCCTTGTTTTGGTAATACTTAATGATTTTCCAGAACCCCTGACGTGACATGCGTTCGCCGTTCATGTTGACAAACAAGGCTTCATTCTCTGATGAAGAAACCAAGGATGTACGTACATGGTCCATGTAGTCCCGCAAAATAGTTACCGCATAAGGATACATTGGGATAAATCGCTCTCGATTCTTGCTGAAGCACCGGATGCTGGCCGACTGAAGGTTGACATCACCTACATTCAGATCAATCAGTTCGCTGACACGGACCCCGGTGGCGTACATCAGTTCCAGCATGGCCTTGTCGCGGGTCCCTTTGGCATCACTTGCTTTAGGCTGCTGCAAAAGCAGCTCAACCTCTTTATTTGTCAGAATCTCCGGCAATTTATGCTCAGCCTTTCCCGCGGAAAGTGAACGCGCAGGATTATTCTCGGTCAGATTCTGCAGGATCAGATACTGATAGAAATTCTTCCACGAAGCAATATTACGTGCGATTGTAGAGACTGACTTTCCAGCTTCCCGAAGATGCTCAATGTAATCCTGCAGATCTGTTTCGTTTCCTTCCAGAAGTGTACTCCCCTTCTCCTGTTGAAGATACTCCTGAAGCTGTCTCAGATCCCGCATATAGGAACTCATGGTATTTTCTGATGCATCACGCTCCGTGATCAGATAATCTCTGTATAGTGCGAGTATGTCTGTATTCTTCATATCCATGAAGCCTTCTTCCGTCTGTTGAGGGTTACATAATCATGACAGTTACAATATATTACATTTCGGTAAAAAATTCAAGGGTTTTCTGCGCTTTTGAAAGAGATTATGTAAATTTGTGTAAACTGCATGAAATTATTGACGGAATACGGTTCTGAAACTGGACACCGGCTAAATCTTGATGCGGAAGAGAAACAACATCTCAAGATCTGGACATGAAATTGCATCAACAAAAGGAGTATGAGCCAAGGAATGAAAAAAACAGCGTCTAATGACGCTGTTTGGTAGTTTACTTTTTCCCGCGGGACTGTGCAGCCGCCGCTTCTGCAGCTTCCATTTTGTCCGTCGTCGAAATAGCCCACTTCTTCACCTGGAGACGTACGCGATCTTCACCGGTTTCGAACGTGATGGTATCCTCGGTGATCTGAACAATCTTGCCGGTAATACCGCCGATCGTCGTGATGCCGTCACCCAGAGACAAAGAGCTGCGCATTTCTTCGGTCTTTTTCTTTTTCTTATTCTCAGGACGAATAATAAGGAAATAGAAGATCGCAAACATTGCGACCAACATAATAATCATGGACATTCCACCGCCTGCAGCGGCAGGATCTGCTGTGAGAAAAAGATTCATACTTCTAACCTCCAAAAAACGATTGAGTGTATTATACAATGCATTTTGTCACAATGCAAGAACTTATATCCGAGTATCGAGAATTTTCGAATATTGCCGACGATAGCTTTCGAAAGTTCCCGCTTCAAGGTGATCTCTGATTTCCTGCATCATATTGTTGTAGAAAAACAGATTATGAGAAACGGCCAAGCGCAGTCCGAGCATCTCCTGCGCTTTGAAAAGATGCCGAAGATAGGCTTTGGAGTAGCGCTGACATACCGGGCAGGAACACATGGGGTCTATATGTGTATCATCTCGGGCGTACTTTTCATTCTTGATATTGATCACACCTGCTTTGGTAAACAGGTGTCCGTGACGGCCGTTTCGTGCCGGCATCACACAGTCAAAGAAATCCACGCCCCGGCTGACTGCTTCCAGAATATTGCCGGGAGTACCGACCCCCATGAGGTAACGGGGACGATCCGCGGGCATCCATTCTTCCACTGCCTCGATCGTGTCATACATTTCCTGATGCGTCTCTCCTACGGCCAGACCGCCGATCGCATAACCAGGCAGATCCAGTTCAGCGATACGTTTCATATGATCAATACGAATATCGTGAAAAACTGCCCCCTGGTTGATCCCGAAGAGCATCTGTCCGGGGTTGACGGCGGTGGCTTCCGCATTATAATCTGCCAATGCTTTTTTACAGCGAACCAGCCACCGATATGTTCTGTCAGCCGATTCCTCCACATATTTGCGCGGGGAAGGAATTTTGACACATTCGTCGAAAGCCATCGCGATATCAGAGCCGAGATTGGCCTGGATGCGCATACTTTCTTCCGGTCCCATAAACAGAAGCCGTCCGTCAACATGAGAATTGAACGAAACACCTTCTTCCCGGATCTTTCTGAGTTTGGCCAGAGAAAAGATCTGAAAGCCTCCGCTGTCCGTCAGGATCGGTCCGTCCCAACGCATAAATCTGTGGAGTCCGCCCATATCTCGAATCAGATCATCACCCGGGCGTACATGAAGATGGTAGGTGTTGGAAAGCGCAATCTGACAGCCCAGATTCTGCAGATCTTCCGTAGAAACCGCTCCCTTGATGGCTGCCTGTGTAGCCACGTTCATAAAAACAGGAGTCTGAACTGCTCCGTGAGGCGTCTGCAGGACTCCTCTTCTGGCTTTCCCCTCTTTTGTGATCAGCTGAAAACGAGTCATATTACTCCTGACTCTGCTCCATTGCGATTTTAACAATCCGGCTGGTTCCGAGGCGTTCTGCACCGAGGGCAAGGAAATCTTCAGCATCCTGAAGGGAAGAGATTCCGCCGGCAGCTTTCACCTTGACGGTTTTCGGGCATCTTTCCCGCATCAGCCTGACATCTTCGCGAGTCGCACCGCCCTTTGAAAACCCGGTAGAGGTTTTGATGAAGTCTGCTCCGCACTCGGAAACAATATCGCAGAGGCGAAGCTTCTCTTCCTCGGTGAGGAGACAGCATTCTATAATAACTTTCAGGATCTTTCCCCGGCTGGCATTGCGAACGGCCATAATATCGTTCTTGACTTCTTCCCAGCAGCCGTCTTTCACCATGGAGAGATTAATCACCATGTCGACTTCATCCGCTCCGTTCTTGATGGCGTCAGCAGTTTCAAATGCTTTAACGGCAGAGCTGTTATATCCATTCGGGAATCCGATCACCGTGCAAATGGTCAGTCTGTCTCCAACATAGCGTTTTGCGCCGGCCACATGGCAGGGTGGAATGCAGACACTGGCACAATGAAAACGAATCGCCTGATCACAGAGAGCCTTAATCTCCTGGGATGTAGCATCTACCCGTAACAATGTATGATCACAGGCCGTTAAAATCTGTTCAAGTTCCATATTATAACCTCCTTGAGAATTGTTCAAAGTATACTGCATTTCTGCCGACTCTGCAAGAGTCAGATACTAAAACCAGGAAAATGAAAAATAATATTGACAAGTGGAAAATTTGTGGTAGAATAACAAACACTGACGCGGGCATAGCTCATCCGGTAGAGCGCCACCTTGCCAAGGTGGAGGTAGCGAGTTCGAGCCTCGTTGCCCGCTCCATTACCCTATTGCTCATGCAATAGGGTTTTTGTTTATGCGCCTGTGATGGAATTGGTAGACATGCGAGATTTAGGTTCTCGTGCAGAGATGTGTGCGGGTTCGAGTCCCGCCAGGCGCACCACAGCAGAAGCGTGCAAGGCCGTATGACAGTTGGCTGTTGTCATACGGCCTTGTTGTTATTTATACAGGTTTTCTGACACAATCAATACAGAATTAATGCAATGAACTCCAGAGGCTCTTCCCCATCGTTGACAAGCGCGTGGAGTTCTCCGTCATTGCACACCGCAGTATCGCCCGGATATATTCTTACCTGATTTCCGTTGTCATTGTAGATCCCGGAACCTTTTAAAAAGTAGAAGATTTCATTGTCTCCGACATGGGTATGTTCCCCGATGCTATGCCCAGGCGCGAGAATCATGTGATTAAAAAGTCTGCCTTTTCCATACAGCTCCTCTGCTCCATTTAGGATTTTGTGCATTTCTGTATCCCCGTTGCCGTTACGGATACACTTGAATTCTACAAGCTGCTCTTCCTTGGTTCTTAACATGCTGTTACTCCTTTCGCTCGCTATTCTCAGTTTTGGCGTGTGTGATTCATATATTGTGTGCCGAGTTCCGATGCTTCCCTTTCAAACCATACGCTGTCGTACGGAGAAAGTGCCTTATGCGGCATCAGGCGCTGAATACATGCCCGGTAGAGATATCTGCTGGAAGAGCGAAGATTAATCAGCGGCATAAACGGCCCATAGAAACAGTTCTGAATACTGTGTCCGTGCTCATGCTCTTTCAGCCGCTGTGAGGCATTTTTACATGTGATCATGAAGATCCCCATACTTCCGCCGCCCCAGTTCTTCCCTACTGTAAAATTGATACAGTTTCCAAAGCGTTCAGGCTTATGGCCTGTGGTCAGAAGGCATGCAGCCGCAACAGCGCCGGCGATGTTGACAGGAAGCCCCCATGTAAAGGATCTCAGATAAAACTCCCGTGCCGAAATCTTCGAATCTGGTCGGATGGGCCTCATATTTCTCCTCTGGCTTCCTGATACTCATGCAGCCTTTGTTTCAGCAGCAGATATCTTTCATATTTATCCGGATCAGCAAAATGGTCCTCACGGAATTGTTCCGGATTGTCTTCATAGTCCAAGACCAGATCACCGAACTGTTCACTGGCCAGATCAAAAACCATGCCGTCCACGACGTTGTAACAATGTACACCTCCGTTTTCCAGAGGAATCCCATATACCTGTCCTCCGAGAAGATCCTGCACCAGAAAAGAGGTGATCGAACACTGCCCGAGGCTTGGATTGTCTTTGGACCAGTCTGCCCGCATTCTGGGTGCACAGGTTTCAGCACACCAGGCGCATTTGACATCATCATACAAAGCCAAAATGTTCTGACTCACTCTGTGCCACCCATAAAAGTGATACGCTTTTTCAGCAGCTCTCGTGCTCACTGAAACCTCTTGTTCGCTGTACTGGGCCTGGGGAGTCTTTCCCGGTGTATCCGTTTCATCGTTATGAATCTTGAATGGTTTCATTCTCAGTAGTCCTTCCTGAATTTTATTATGCTTCTTTGGCCAGCAGCCAGGCCATTACATGGACTGCCTGTTGAAACTGTCCGTTGTGAATCAGGTCTTCGATTTCTTCTGAGGACATCTTTTTTACCGTCAGGAGTTCCGTCTCATCCAGGTTCTGCTCCGATTCTTTCCGACAGTTCCTTGCGCGGAAGACAAAGGCGTAGTTGTCGGCAAGCGTCGCATTGGACGGAACTGTCAGCAGATGCTCCCATTCATCCGAAACATAACCCGTCTCTTCGGACAGTTCCCGTTTGGACGCATCCAATGCTGTTTCAATATATTCGTTTGATCCATATTCCTTTCCGCTAACGCGTTCAATGCCCCCCGCCGGGAACTCTGTTGTGACCTGTCGGATCCCCTGCCGGTACTGCCGGACACAGATATACTTCCCTTCTTCATCTGAGGCCACAATGACGGTATAGTTTCGCCGGCTGTAGCTGTAGAAAGGTTCGAATACTCTGCCGTCCGGGTATCGGTAGGCCGATTTTCTGAAATCGATCCACTCATCCTGAATAATATGTTCTGTTTTGACCTCTGTCCAGGCAAGATTTTCTTCCATTGTCCTTCCTTCTTTCAGGTGAATAGCTCGCTCAGTGCGCAACCGCCAGATGCGCCTGCACAAAGTCGACAGAAAGCTTCGTGACATGCTGTTCGTCTTCACCGATAAATCCGTGGCCAGCCCCTTCGATGGTTATAAGTTCTGCCGAAGGAAAGGCCGTGACTGCACGCTCGGAATACGAAAGCGGCACAATGGTGTCTGCCGTGCCGTGAAAGATCAAAACGTCGCCTGGGTAATCGCTCATTTTCTCATAAATGTCAACGGACATGGCGTCCTCCAGATAGATTCTTCCGATAGTCGCCCCCATAAGCTCGACAGTCTCCGGAATCGCTTCCGGCTCCGGCGCAAGATCTCTCATGTCGTCGCTGATCACGAATCCCGGGAAGAGCAGGACCATGGCTTGGATGTCCTGAGGCCGTTCCTCAGCCACATAAGAAGCAACAAAGCCGCCCTGGCTCCTTCCAAGAAGGAAGAACTGCTCCGGGTCGAACTCTTTCCGATGTTTCAGGCTGTCAATCACGGCGTTCAGGTCCTCCGCCTCAGTCAGGACCGACATTTCAAGGATGCTGCCGTCGCTCCGGCTTCCTTCTCCGCCACCGATAAAGTCGAACACGCAGGCCGCAATGCCGTTCTCCGCATACGATGCAGCATAGGGCTCCACCTTGTCGCAGTTCCCGTTAAAGCCGTGCGCAAGAATAACCAGCGGAAACGGCGCCTTTCCCTGCGGGAGAAAGAGCTTTCCATAGATGTGTTTCCCATCCCGGAGGAAAGAGGTTTCCTCCACTGTGTAAGACCGTGCGGCAGCTCCGGCCGCAGGCAGGGACTCCTCCTGTATCGTATTCGTCGTGTCCGGCAGGCCGAACAGCAGAAACAGGATGAATACTGCGGCAAGCAGTGCTGCGCCACTCCAGAGAATCCGTCTTTTTGTGATCCGGAATCTTTCCGCGTTATGAATCATATCTTCTCTACCGTACTATTCAGCACATCTTATTTCGTCGTTCGGTCATGCTGCTCTGCAATCAGTTCTTTTGCCCTTTGCAGAAGTTCGCCGTACAGGACCTTCCCCGCATCGTTTCTCGGAATTTCCGGGATCACGGCCACCGAGAAGGCACGCCTTACGACGGCAATTTTACTGCGGATATAGGTTTCAACGATGTCCTTTTCCTTTTCATCCGTTACAAATACAATCAAGTGTTCATCGACGCCGGAACTGACAGTAAAAATATTCAGATCCGACATCATTTTTTCATCGATCTCATCCAGGCTGATCCTGTGCCCGGAGACTTTGATGAAGCGCTTGAGTCGTCCGACAATATACAGGTAACCGTCTTCGTCCGTCTCTCCCACATCTCCGGTTCTCAGAGTACCGCCCCATTCATCTCCCTTGCAGAGATCTTCCCCGCTCTGCGCGTAGCCCATGGCCACGTTTCCGCCGCGGTAGACGATCTCTCCCGGGCAGTGCGGGGCGGTAATTGCATTTCCCTCGGCATCAAGAAGGCTTACTTCGCCGCCGGGAACTGCCAGTCCGACGGAACCGATCTTTTCGGCACATTTTTCGGGGGCCAGCCAGGAAATGGCCGCCGTCGCCTCGCTTTGTCCGTACATCACGACAAAGCGCCTTCCGGTTCGCGCGGCATAGTCGGCAAAAAACGCATGCAGTTCCCGGCTCAGTTTTCCTCCCGCCTGGGTCAGGGTTCTCAGGCTCGGAAAATCCTCACTGAACAGGTCGATCTGACGCAGAATATCATAGGTGTTCGGAACTCCGTGAAAGACGCTGACCTCTTTTTCTTCCACCAGATCCCAGAACTCATTTTCCATGAAACTCTGCCTTGTGGCGACCGTGGCCGCCCCGCGAGAAAGCGCCGCATGGATCATGGACTGGGCATAGGTGTACTGCATCGGAACCGAAGTAACAGAGCGGTCATTTTCACGCAGCGCAAGGTAATCCGCGATCACCCCTGCATTGAAAAGAATATTGTTCCGGCTTTGCCGCACATATTTGACCGAGCCTGTGGAACCCGAGGTTGTAAGGAGCAGCCCCAGCTCCGGATGTACCGGATATAGCTCTGGATAATTCGTTCTGAGCAGGACATAGTCCCCCACTGTGTAGGCTTCGCGCATCCCCGCATACTCGCCGCGCATTTCTCCTGGCAAGAAAACCAGTCCCGGCCGGTAGGCATTGAGCACCGCCCGCCGTGTTTCTGCAGGAGCCTCCGCCGAGATCATCAGCATGGGATAACCGCCGCACAGCAGCGCGGCATAGCCGGAGACAGCACCAAAGGTGTTCCGGCAGAGCATCATTACCAGGGAATATCGTGGATCAACTTCGGAGAGCTTTGCGCTCAACGTGTGCAGCTCACCGTAACGAAGCGTCTCGCCGCAGTCCCCGATCACCGCGATGTTGTCGGCATACCTGCCAAAGTCCCAGAGCATCTGACGCTTTTCCATCCTCACTCACCCCTCTCCCTTGCTCTTGTCGTCAAGCTTTTTACGCACCAGGTTCAGGCCGGACTCAAACGAATTCATTTTCAGGACTTCTCTGCCCTTGAAACTGATGCCGAAGGCCGCCTCAAGACCTGCGACAAGTGCCATCTGGGATGCGGAATCCCAGCCGTCCTCGTGGAAGCGGAAGGTGACCGGGTTAAAGTCATAGCCCTCGAAGCAGGCTGAAAAGACTTCCCAATAGGTTTCCGCAATACTGGCCGGAGTCCAGGCCTGCGCGTCCTCGGCCGTGGCTCTTTCCGGCTTTTCCTCCATATGTTCCGCCGCCGCAGTAGAGACGCCGTACACCGGTCTGTCGCCGCTCTCGCCGGAGATACGGGCGGGATTGCCGATCATGGTGACATGGTCCGGAACAGTATGGAACACAGCAGCGCCAAGTCCGATGATGCTTCCGTCGCCGATTTGGATCCGGTCCCGAAGCATTGCACCGCTGCCGACAAAGACATTTTCCCCAACCACGGTGTGTCCGCCGACAAAAGCATGCACGCCGAGGCGCGTATGATCACCGATGACGGAGTCGTGCCCGACCGCGGTTCCCGCCGAGAGATAGACATTCCTTCCCACCCTGGCAAGGGAACCTATGAAGACGCCGCGGCAGACTGCTGTTGCCTCTCCCACCTCGGCATCGGGACTGATGTAGGCTGTCGGATCTCGAAGGATTGCGCCTTCATAGCCCGCACGCTTCATCTTCTCATAGGCCTCTTTGCGGACCCGCGGCTCTCCGATGGCGATGACAAAGCGAACTTCCTCCGGTCTGTATTGTACGCAGAATTTCTGAAAGCCCAGTACCGGGCAGCCCATCAGTTCTTCCGAAATGGCATGATCGTCAATAAAGACGACCCCGGCCCATTCGTTTCCGGCATCCGCCATGTATTTGAACTCCCGCCCCATGGCTCCGGCTCCATACAGTGCAAGAATCATACTGTCCTCCATCCTTTCTCAGCATTACAGCGTCATGTTCCATGCCGCTTCAATTTCCTCTTCGACTGCCTGCAGCTGCTCGGCTGCCGCTGCTCCCCAAAGCGGGCGCCCGTTTTCATCCGTTCCTGACAGCAGTTTCTTCAGGTTCCCCTGTTCCCTGGCCAGTCTCCTGCTCTCCGCAAAGACCAGTTCAAAGGCCATACATGCATGGGCAATCAGACCGTCCAGCACCGTGTGCCGTGCAGCACGCGGCACACAGCGGTGCCCGGCAACACATTCCAATACCGCCGGAGATGCCTCCTCCGCCTCGCTCAGCAGACCTCGGCTCTTTCCGATACGCTCCTCAAATGGGATTTCGGCAACAACCCGAAATATGTCCACCTTGTCCGCATCCCGCAGAATCTGGGAAAAGCAACGTGTCTCGTCGTCCAGATTCTCAGGAAGGGAGAGCTTGTTGTGCAGTCGGATAGCGCTTTCGGCCATCTGTCTCCGCTGCGGCGAATAATCCTCTGTCGGAAAGGAGCGGAAGAGCCCGTCCCGGAACAAAAGATCTGCGCCGAAATCGGCATGATCCACAGACTGGGAATCCACAAAGGTTCCATAGCGGCGCACTTGCTCAAAGCGGCCAATATCATGAAGCAGGCCGAGTAACCACGCAAAGTCCACGTCCTCTGCATCCAGTCCAAGGCTTTCGGCAATCTTCTCCGAAAGCCCGGCCACGGAAAGGGTGTGGACAATCTTATGCCGGATCATCGGGTCATCCGGGTTGTAGTGTCCGGTATAGTCCTGAAAGCATTCAATCGCAGCCGTTCTGTTCATCTATTCTTCCCTTCCTGAACTCTTCATAGGAATTATAGCGGACCGCCTTTCCGTTCCGGACCTCAAAGATTATGTCCGCTTTCCGGATTGTATTCAGCCTGTGCGCAACCATGATCATGGTACAGGTCCCCATCATGCTTTCCAGAGCAGCCTGAACTTCCCGTTCACTCACCGGGTCCAACGCGCTGGTGGCTTCATCCAGCAGGACCAGTTTCGGTCGGCGAAGCATGGCACGTGCGATGGAGAGCCTCTGCCGCTGGCCTCCCGAAAGGTTCTTGCCGCCTTCCTGAACAGGCATATCCAGACCTTCCGGATGCTTCTGTACCAATTCTTCCAGGCCAACCTTACGCAGAACATCCATCACCTGCTCTGTCGAGCAGTAGCTCAGGCCATAGACCAGATTGTCCCAGAGCGTCCCCGCAAAGAGGAGCGGCGTCTGAGGGACCACTGAGAGCGAATGTCGATATTGATTTTTTTCCAGCTCTTCCAGATTGATTCCGTCAATGCGTACCGCACCGCCCTGTGCCGTGTACAAGCCGAGAATCAGACTGAGGATCGTGGTCTTCCCCGCACCGGAGGCCCCGACCAGGGCCGCACTTTTTCCGGCAGGCACATGCAGGCTCAGGCCATCCAATACGGGAGCTTTGTCTTCACCATAGCGGAAGACAACATTTTCCAACTCTACCTCACCTCGAACAGGCTTCGGCAGCAGAAGGCTTCCGTTCTGTTCCACCCGATTTTCCGAGAGAAGCTCATGGATACTGCTCAGACTGTCAAGTCCTTGCGTGATCTGTGGCGCGGCGTCCAGGGTTCGCTGAATGCTGGAGATCAGCATGTCAAACAGAGACAGGAACAGCACCACGGTGCCGATATTAATATAGTCTTTTGACGCCATGTATACCGCAGACATCAGGATGATCATGCGGAAGCCGTGCGCCGCACCGAAGCTTATGTTGTTGAGACGCAGCTGAACACTGTCCTGCACACTCGCCGCGTCCTGAACTCGCTGGACAGATTGGCAGATTTTTCGAGACTCATTTTTCTGCAGCCCTTGAGAGCGTGTCATCTGGTCCATGGCAAGCATCTCCTGGAAAAGCGCGTTTGAATCCTCCGTGCGGTAGCGCATTTCGGCCTTTGTGCGTCGGGCCTGGATCCCGAAGCGGCGAATCAGCGCGAAGTACAGCGGAAGCAGGATTGCATAGATGACTAACATCAGCGGCATCCGGCACAGCGATATGACCAGCACAAAAAACAGGTCCTCCGGCAGGAACATGACGTAAAGAGCATCCTCATAGATAAGCATCTTCACAAACTGGACATCCGAAACCAGTTTGGACAGGAGCTTGCCCGAGGGCGTTTCTTCATGAAAGCGCAGGGAAAGGAACTGAAGCTTCTGCACAATGGCCATCTTGAGTCCGCTTTCCACAGATCTTGTAAAGCGGTGATACACCTGGTTGTCAAGCGTGGCGCAGATCAGATTGATCGAAAGCGCCAGCACCGAAAACAGCAAATTTCGTCCGATCGCCGGCGTAAAAAAGGCATGCGACTCGCTGAAAGCCTGAATAATGTTTGAGGCAAACACTGGCAGAAACAGTGCAGCCAGATGGCGCACAAGGCGAAGCATGGAGCCTGCCGCCGCCATATCCGGGTGTTTTCGTGCCAGCCAGCACAGGAGACCGAAGGGCCCCTTCTCTTCTCCGCTTTCCGCTTCGTAATAGTCCAGGATTTCATCTGTAATCCGCGCACTGTCCTTCTGTCCGGGATAGATGGTATAGATATTCTTTCCCATTCGATAACGGTAATCGATATTCCCATCATATTCACCCAGAATATTCCGGTTGATTTCCGTCTCGATCCGTTCCGTTTCCTGCCCAGACTTCTCACGAAGACTGCCCGAGAAAAGCGCGTCAGGCTCGCCCGGTGCCGTCAACACTACTGCCCTGCCTCCGAGACGGATCGAGCGAATGCAGATCCCGGTATAACCGGCCTGGAGCAAATGCATCAGCAGCTCCTCGGCAAGCAGCGTGCACAGCGGCTTCTCCTCCTGCCAGCTGAGTCTTGAACCGTTTTTTTCCTCAATCATCTGCAAGGCTGCAGGAAAATCCGACATCTGATTTACCGTTATGCTGTTTCGTACCATAACGCTCCTCACCTGCTTTATCACGCTGTCTCGTCTCTGCTTCATGGTCTGATTCTTACAAGTTGATATACAGCTTAACTAGCATATCGTTGTATATAATAACACGTATTTGAGATTCGTGCAATAAACTACCACTTTTGCAGCTGCAAAAAGAACCGCAGCTGTAAGCTTCATTCTTTGATCAGCTCCAATTATTCTTCCATAAGTACTTTGCTGGTCGCCCTCGGGAATGCTGTGGGGATCGGAGTTTTTACAGCTTTATTACTCCGGCAATTAAAGGTTTCCGGCGTAATAGTTACTGTAATTCTATCTGAAGTTCCGTTTTTCTCCTTTCCTATTCCTCTGGCCGATCTTGGTGGTCATTATGGAAACATCCGGATATAGTTTCAACTTGCGAGATATTGATAACAGCGGTTGAATGGACGTATGCAGAGAACTGGATGAAATCGTGACCGTTCTTCATCTGTTTTTAACTTTGATAGTTGATACTGAAAACCTCCTGCACAATGATTGGCAGGAGGTTTCAGATCATTTTGGGAAACCATTATTGATATAATGACTTAATATTCTGTATGGCTTTTTCTGCCTTGGCTTCAAAAGCCATGATGGCCTGTCTGCTGATCTCATCTTGAGGATTCAGCATATCAAACGCATGGGTATCCGTATGATATATGTCTACATCCGCTTCCACACCTGCATTACGAAGGTTCTGGACAAATGTAAGCGTTTCTGAATAGAAGGGTTCTCCATCCCCTACAAATGTATAGCAGGGAGGAAGATTCGAATAGTCTGTCTGTTGTGCAGGAGAAGCATAGGGATGCACTTTTCTCTTTGCATCTCTCCGAAGATACATATTCCACCCGAGATGGTTCCTTCTGGTATTCCAGACTTTTCCATGATTATTTATCGAACTGTCCGTGTCGAGGTTGCTCAGCATCGGATAAAGAGGAAATTGATAATCAACCTGAATTCCCTGGTCTCTTGCCATCATGCAAAGTCCTGCGGCAAGGCCGCCTCCAGCGCTTTCACCGCCGACCATGATTCCCTTAATTCCAAGCTCTTTCCTGTTTGCATCCATATACTGCAAAACTGCATAGCAGTCATCAACGGCAGCCGGATACGGCTTTTGCCAGGCAAGCCGATAACCTGGTGAAAAGGCTGTGATTCCAAATCTCTTTACAAGATTTGCTGCCCGTCCCATGAAAACCATTTCCTTAAATCCAAGGATATACCCGCCGCCGTGAATCCATAGCAATCCAGGCGCATTGGGGGCCCAATTTTTAGGGCGCAGTATAAGTGTTGGGATTCCGGCGATCTTAGTATGATTGACAGATATATACTTATCCGGTATGAGTTTTAGCATGAATCTCAGATCCATCATCTTTGGCCTCATGTCTGTTTCGTATTTTTCCTATATCCAAGCTTCAGATTTTGCCGGACCAAAGCCCCGGCATGACCTCGAGAAATTTGCCCGTTATGAGATGATAGTTTTCTTTTTTTGATATCTCAATTATACTCAGAGATGTCCACGTATACAGAGTTCCGCTTATTACTCAAACAGTATAATCCAGATGCTTACGGATCTCTTTCTTGATGATCTCAAACTTCGCCCTGTTGTCAACGCTTATGAACTCAAAGTCCAGCATTTTCCTGTAGTAGTCTTGCTGAATAATAATCTGCATCGATTCGTCATATGTAATCCCAAAAATCAATGCGTACGGGATCAAAAAGAAATCCGCTGCAGATTGTATGACTTTGAAAGGAATTGTTTTATGGCGTACAAAACAATCAACAACACCATCAGATATTATGGATGTCTGAACTTCTTCCGGTGTTCTTTCGTGGAATGAGTAAAAATCGTTTTCATGAAACCCTCGAAAGTTGTCGATCTTATCCGCATCACGTATAATCGTACAGTACAACAGTTCTTCTCCGGTCAGACTGTTTGGAAGTTCGTACTTATTGTGATATTTTACTGCTTTCCTGATGATCTCGTAAGCTGATTCATCGCTGATAAACTCGCTGATAATACCTTCTTCAAACAGCAAAGACTCACCATAATCCCCGTGGTCAATGCCCTTGCTGTCATCATAGCCGTGGACAACTCTGATCTGCTCAAACCTTCCGATATCGTGCAGAACGCCAATGAGCCATGCAAGGTCTGCATTGCATCCCAGTGCCGCGGCTATTCTCTCACTGTTTTCAGCAACATGCCATGTATGCCGGATCTTATTTGCAATCTGGAAATTGGACTGATCAAATCCAGCGGTGTAATGTTTGAACGCCGATAGAGCGCTTTCTTTTACAACAGCCTCATTATGGGGCATTTCCATCATGAAAAATGTCTTATTTGTCATCTCTGGTCCATCCCAGTGTAAAATGGGGCTTGCCGGTGTCGATGTCCCTGGCAATATGATCATTTAGTTGCATCAATGGTTTTCCGGGGCGCTTTTCAGGATTCTTTGACAAGATCAGCCATAGGCGAATGGCGTCACGAGGTGGTAGTACCAATCTGCGCCGGCAAGAGAATAAATCTTCATGATTGCCTCCAGTTCACCAAGGCCATCGATAAACAGAACTGCTTCCGCAACATTCTCATCGCTGATCGTCTTCTCAAGCTGAGAATAATATCCCATCTCTTCTCTGGATTCTGGTGGAATTGTCCCATACATGTCTTCAAACATCAGCTTAGCCTTTTCACGCAGATTTTCTTTATAGAACTCGGCAGTGATCCCTCGCTTTTCCAGGATCCTGTCATTTGTGACCCGACTGTCTGATTCATAATCATAGCCATAAACGGCATAGTCTTTAAATCCGCCATTTTCATCTGCACTAATCAGAAGAAAGAGCATTGAATCATCCCAGTAGGAATGCCATTCCGTATGCCAGGACCAGAGAGAATACCCTCCTTTCATGTCTTGGAATTGCTCCTCAACGCGTTTTCCAAATCTTTCCTCTATTTCCGCGTTGATTTCCTTGACGACCGGTGCCTCAGAGAAGATCTGTGGCACATGATAGGAATATGATTCTGTATTTCCTACTGAGTCTTCATAACATCCTTCAGCACTGTAGAGTTCGAATATCGAGTTCTGTCTGGGATTGTCTGCCAAGCCCGTTGCCGGACATGAAATAAGAAGAATCAGGATCATCGCGAACGCTGTTGTTTTTCTCATTTTCTTTACCTCCTTGTCATTCTCATGCTTCAATTCATCCAATCTGACAAGACGCATCTTCTCCTGTTTTTACATCACGGATATACATAATGAACTTTATCCCAGCTGAGTTCATCCAGTGAATGTGCAGGAGCACTCTTTTCTGGAATGCCCAACGCAAGAATGCCCACAATCCTCATACTGCCGTCAATCCCCAGAATACTACGTACGGTTTCCTCTGCATCTTTGCCTTCTGCAGACCTGCGAAGATGAATCTGGCACCAGCAGCTTCCGATTTCCTGCTCTTGAGCCATGAGCATCATAAATGAAAGTGCAATGGAACTGTCCTCAATCCAGGTATCCGCCTTTTCACTGTCACTGAGTACGGCAATCGCCGTGTCGCAGTTTTTCAACATCGCTGCACCCATCGCTTTTGCCCGGGCCAGATCCATCAGGGTTTCCCTGTCGTGGATCACATAGAACTGGCACGGCTTTAAATTCCTGCTGGAAGGGGCAAGAAGCCCTGCCTGAAGAATCCTGTTCAGCTTTTCTTCCGGAATTGCTTCTCGTGAATATTGTCTGATACTGCGCCGGCTCAGCATCGTTTCTAGCAGGTTCATTTTCCATCTCCTCCTCTTTATTGCCCTAAACAATAAGGCGTTGCCTCAAACAACATCTACTGTGAGGGAACGCCTTATTCTGCTAAAAGAAATTTACGATGTCTTCAAGTGGTTTCCTCGGCCGCAGCGCTGGCTCCTCCGCTCGTTTTCCAATGGCAATAACCGAGAAGATTTCTTCATCTTCAGGAATACTCAATGCAGATCTGATTTTGTCAGCATCCCTCAGTCCCATGATGAGTGTATCATATCCGGCATTTTTTGCTGCTAAAATCAGATACGCATCGTGCAGGCCAAGATCATAAGCCCCCCAGCCGTTTCCAACTTCGTTGTCAGCCTCCCCTTTTGTAAAACCGGCGATGTCACGGACATAAGTAGAAACAATTAATGTGGCATTCGTAACCTTCTGCTGATTGACAGCATGCAGGGCCAGCCGAATTTGTTCAAGCTTTTCTTGGTTTTCGACAGCATACCATCTTGTTGTCTGGCTGTTTTTCCAGGATGGGGCCATCCGTGCCGCATTGAGGATTTCAACAAGGTCCTCGTGATTCGGTGCGGAGGAAAACTTCCTCACGCTTCTGCGTTCTGCTATTAATGTGGTAAATTCCATGATTCTCGCCTCTCTCTTGGAATATTATTCGCCCTCTCTTCCGTACAGAAAGGGTTTTGCAACTTCTTGATTGAAAAACGCAATCAGCGGTCCCATGAAGAAAGCTGTTATGATGGTTCCGATATTGATTTCTCCAAAGAGATTAATGCCGCCGATTTTACAGAGCACTGCTCCGACACAGACACAAATAAGATCACAGATAATTCTGCAATATTGAAACCGAATTCGGCTCTGCTTTTCCGACCAGATCAGGGATACCGCGTCATAGGTAGATACCCCCAGATCAGCCGTAAAATAGAATGCCGAGGCAAGGCACATGATCACAACGGCGACCAGAAGAAGAACAAATCTTCCTGCTATACCGAGCGCTGGAAACAGTGTACGGCATATCCCCTGAGAAAACTCTGCGATATATCCGAGAAGTAAGAGATTGATCAGCGTTGCAAGGCCAATCTTACGCCGATCAAAAATCAAGGCAAATGTAAGAAGCAGCAGATTGACAATCACATACAACGTGCCGAATCGGATCGGAATCACCGCATCCACTCCGCTCATAAAGGACTGGAACGGATCTACGCCCAATGAGGCGTGCTTGAACATTCCTACACTGACTCCGCATATGATTACGCCCAACGCACTCATAAAAATACGCTTAATTTGTTCTGTATTCTTCATCCGGTATATGCGTCCTCTGCAGTGTTCATGAATTCCTGTTTCGCCAGCCATACGCGCTCTTCATCATTCTCCGGAATATCGATGCGCTCAATCTTAAAGATTACCGGTCTTGTTCCGTCGTTGCAACAGGCAATCATCATCCTGTCATCATTGGTCCAGCCCTTCATGATCGAGCCCCCCTGAAGAGCAGTATAGACATAGCGGCTTATGGCGTCCCATGCCTCTCCGCAGAACTTACCGTTCATGAGATGATAGAAATCATCCTGCTGTGGTGTTCTCTTCAGAAGAAATGTGTCTCCAATCTTGAAAAATGGACATGGTCCAGACTTTGGATCGGCCAAATACTGCTCCTGATAGTCCGTAAAACATTTCTTATCAAGAACCGTGATTCTGCATTCATGCTTCATAATCTTTCTCTAATCACCTATTATCTTACAATAGCGTCTACGATGTTCTCTTTCAGAACTCTTGACGAACCCTGTCGCAGCGTTCTGGAACGTACTATAAAACGGTCTTCAGGCTTCCGATTGCATTCCTATCGATCATACTGAAACTGTCTTCAGCAGGATAAAGGCAGCCTCCGTAGTAGATTGACCGATTATTACGCGTAGAGGTATCTGAAAGAACGCGGTGAATCGCAACATGGATCTGATTTGCCCCGGTTTCATGAACGATTCGTTGAACATTACGGAGTGTTATGCCCGCGCCCGGCAGAATCTGAATCCTGTTGCCTGCATAATCGATCATCTCTTTGATCGTATCCGTTGCATCGCTGACACTTGGCGCCAGCCCGCTGGTAAGAATTCGGGTAATTTTCAGATCAGCAAGCATGTCGATTGCCTCTTTCCAATCCGGAACCACATCAAATGCTCGGTGAAAAACGCTTTCCTTGCCTGCGTCCTGCGCCATTTTTGACAGTTCTTCCGTTCGACTTCTGTCTATATGTCCATCCGGAGTAAGAAAGCCAAAGACCAGCCCATCTGCTCCGTAATCCAATAAGATCCTTGCATCTTCAAGGCAGGTCCTGTACTCCAGCTCCGTGTAGCAGAAGCCCCCCTCCCTTGGACGGATCATGGTCATAATCGGAAAATCTGTCTCACGTTTTGCAACAGCAAGTGCTCCGACTGTCGGCGTCAGTCCGCCGTGGAACAGATCACTGTTCAGTTCAACACGATCAGCTCCGGCTTTGTATGCCTCTATAACGTCGTCAGTGCTTCCACAGCACACTTCCAAGAGCGTATTACTTTGTTTCATCTTTTTCTTTCTCCAAAAAGTCATCAACTGCGTCTTTTACGGCAATCTTGACAGGCGTAAGCAGATCATTCTTCAAGCTCTCCAACTCTTCCTCTCCGAGGGCTTCCGCTGCTTTCCTGTACAGCCATCTAGATATCCTCTTGTTCATATCAAAGCCTCAATCTCAAATGCCTTCCCGCAAATGCTGTCTCATATATTCAAACCATTCCCTTGTCTCCTGATTTATATCTTACATCCGTTCAAGAGCTTTATAATTTTACCATATTAAGTACTCGTAAGCAATGATTTCATGACGAATATGCCCCGTTCGTATTCGCCGATCAATATAATCGTTCTATGCCGAAAAACCTCTCCGGCATGTAGCCCTAATCCTGACCGTAGACTGACAAGCTCCAAGAAAAAGGACAAGTCTTATCGTAGGAAAACTCCTGTAGCGCATCATCTTGCGTATGCGGTATCTCTCCTGTACTCATTTGTTCAAGCATTTGACCGGTTCTTCTATACTTTACAATTTTGTATCGGGATGATATGATTCTTTCAGTCCTCCATTCACTTGTTTTGTGAGACGTTAATATGAGGCGAATCTCAGAAAAATCCACCATTTTTTACCATATCATACTTGAAAGCAAAAGTCTTCCTGATATAAGGACATGCATTTGTTGAAGAACCGCACGAAAGACAGGTGATTGTCATTGCTCAGTTTTTACAGTCCGGTCAAAACCCGGAAATGGATCGATCAGAATGCCTCAATGATTGAAAGCATCTGCGCATCCTATCATCTTCCGTCTGCCTATTTGAAAACAATTCTCTGCATGGAGCTTCCTGAAATTAATATATTTGATGTGCTTGCAGATGTTTTGGTCGCTTTCAACTGGGGCCGGTATACGCTCTTCGGCTCATTTGACCTGGAGCGCCATACCCGTAACCCATTGCGAAAGTATGACAGCTCCACCGGCTATGGACAAATATTTGCACAGGTGGCTATCGAAGCAATTCTTTTTGCACAGAGCCAGGAGATTCCTGTTTTTCTTGGCATCTACGGTAAACTGCTGCCATCCTGTCCTCATGATCTTAAACGAATATGGACAAGGCTCCATCGTGACAAAGTGTTCAACCTGTCCTGCGCCGCTTTGAATATCATCCATGCAGCATTCGAGATGACCGGCAGAATTGATTTTGAGAGCTATAATGAGTGTGAAATAAAGATGATTCTCTCCAGGTATAACGGTAATGCACAGGTCATCAGCCCTTATGGAGAGAAAGCATATCTGTTTTATCTGGAGTATTCTCGCTGATGAGAATAATAACACGAATCAGGGAGACTGAGCTGGATTTAAAACAAAGAGAAAAGTGGGGCTGTTCTCCATGGCAGAACTGCCTGCTCTGCCGCGTCCAACCTTGCGGCCCGACTGCTTTTGATTACAAATACGGGAGATTATGTATACTGTGACGAGATTAAGGGGGGCAAAATGAACAGCATGAATTTTAAATATGTCCGAATTCAGGGCAAGGAACTGGCCAGAAATACAATGTACGCCAAGGGCATCTTCAGCATGTGCTGGCAGCTGGTTCAGGATGACATCATGGAACAGGAGGACGCAGATCTCTTTCGGGAAATTGATAGCTGGTTCGCAGATAATCTCCCGTGGCCCCCGCAATGCAAAAATCAAGAGTCGGTTGTATGCTGGTTTAAGACGGAGAACTCCGATGAAATGCTCAGAATGATTCAGCCGGCCTTGTGGCTGCTGGACCTATACAAGCATCCATATTATCTTGTATATACGAACTCCCCTGGAGAAATTGTATATGAAGATCAATACCAGATCGCTACAAAAACGGACGGGTTTCTTACAATAGATGAACTTCAGCCCTCGTGGTTTCAGTATGAAACGAAATCAATGGAATAAATGAGTTTAAGACTATTTTCCTGATAGAAAGCCTTGTTTGGGAAATCCTTACTGTAAAGAAGCAACGCAGTTCGTTTTTTTCAATGATCGATGAAAAGAGAGAAAAAACTCGCGGATGATACTCCGCGAGTTATTTTGCTGTTCGATCGTGCCATGAAGAGGAAGCCAGGTCAGACCTTTTCTCCGATGGTCTCCTCAGGCCGCCTTCAGTACAACGGTCAAATCGCCGTAGGATTCCGGAACGTGATACTCCGTGCTGCCGCGCGCATAGCCTGCGGGAGCTTTCAGCAGGTGTCCATCACAGCCCTTGAATTCATCAAAGTCTTTTAAAGATTTTGGTATTTCTTGCAGTGAATTATTCGTTTTTGCTTTCGTTATGCTCACAAAGCAGTTCTATCTTCTGAGATAGCTCAGGAACCGCTCTCTTGAGCCTGAGGATCTGGCCTTTTTCATCCATGAAAGCGTGTTCTGATCGTGCTTCACAGATCAGTTTCTCATCTTTCTTAATCTCATATCGAAGTACCAGGCGAGCCCCGTTGAATGCTTCTACAGAGACCATGATCGCAATTGTATCGTTAAACGTGCACGGATGCTTATAGTCGCAGGCAAGAGATCGAACGGGTGAGAATATGCCGTGTCCCTCCATCTGGGCATAAGAATAACCAAGCTGGTCCATGAAATCAATTCTGGCCTCTTCCATCCAATGAATATAATTTGCGTGATGGGCTATCCCCATCATGTCGGTCTCATAGTACTGGACTTTCCTGATATATGGTTTCATCGTCTCCTCCTTTTACCTGGTAAGTATCAGGTCTCTATTCTCTTTTCTATTTTTGCAAATGATGTAGACTTCAGCGCCGGGAAAGGATCCCGTCAACAAGAGGATATGGTCAAATTACGATCCGCTTGTCAACATGTCTCATATTCATTTGAAAATACTTTTACAGAACTCTTCTACCAAGCGGGTATACCTTACAGTATCCGTTATATAGCTCGTTCCATGAGCTGCTCCCGGAAAAGTATATCGGGAAATTTTCTCCGGATTGGCTTCTGCAATTCTCCGGCTCATTTCACACGGGACAAGGCCATCCGCTTCGCCGTGAATAATAAGAATCGGCACTTCCGTATTCTTCACCGCCTCTACAGCATCTGCATCCTTCAGAGAGAAATCCCCAAACAGTTTTGCTGCGATGCCCGCCATGGGATAGGCAATCTTCATCGGAAGTTTTCTTGTCCGTCCAAATTCCATGATCATCTCAGCCGGCGATGTAAACGGGCAATCCGCAAGAACACCTCGAACATTTTGGGGAAGACGTAATCCTGATGCCATCAGTACGGTAGCTCCGCCCATGGAAATCCCGGCAAGAAGAATCTTAGTATTGGAACCGAACCTGTCAACTGCATAATTAATCCAGCTGAGCACATCATAACGTTCTTTTACTCCAAACGTAATGACATGTCCCTCGCTTAAGCAATGGGCTCGCTCTTCAATCAGAAGTACATTGAGTTTCATGTTGAAGCAGATATCCGCTCCACCGCAGAAGTCCCGGGATGGGGTTCCGCGATATCCATGACAGAGTATAGCGAGCGGGGCATCATCTTTTAGATGATAATACCGTCCTGATAGGCTTAAACCATCATAAGAACGGATGTGGACGTGCTCATAAGGTCTTGCCCTGAGTCGATCAATCATCGTGATGCTCTTGTCATGCTGATCTTCGCTCATTGGTATAAGGATCCTGTAATCATCGTTCTGCATTCCCCGAGGGGAATAGAAGCCATACCGGTAAATACCATAGACTGTGGCCGTGGCGGCAGCAACGCCAGCTATAGTTCCGCCAACAAAATATCTGAGATGGTTCATACTCTCTTTTTCCTTATTCCAAACGATGTTTATCCTTGTCTCCGGATTATCATTGTCCGGTTGGCTGATCAAAAACTCCGGAATTTAGAAGTTCAAGCATTCGGACCATAGCCTTATAACAGTTTTCAAGTCCTTTGTCGTTCATATTATCATATGTATCCCGACGGGTATGATAATAATCTTCCAGCTTGTGATTCAGTCCGGTCACTCCTATAGATCGAAAGCCTCCCTGCGTAAAAGCAGCGCTGTCCGTAGCGCCTCCAAATAGAGGAACATGTCCCCTTTGCACTGAACTCCCACATCCGCAGAGGCCTGCAGAAAGGCTTTCGATAAATACGGATCTGCCTTCACGGTTCCATTAAGATCCCGTTCATTGACCATCAGGTATTTGGGATCATGGATCGTATCAAAACAGATGATATAAGTTGGTACATCCTGATATTCATTGCCATGAACATTGCACCATGCTTTGGCACCGCGCAGCCCTGCTTCTTCCGAACCGGTCAGGACAACTCCTACTTCCGTGTTTTCCAGTACAATTCCGTTCATTTCCATCTCACGAAGAAGAGCTAAACCCATATAGCAGCCTGAAAGATTGTCGTTTGCCCCATCAACCACGCGATTCGGATTGAATGTAAAGAAGATGGCTATGAAAAACGGGAGGAACAGAATTCCCCAACGTGCAGCTGTTCCAGTCCAATCGCCTGCGCCGGATAGAGTACAGATTGATACGACCATGTAGAAGACAACACCGATCAGGGCAGTTACATTCGGGATTTCAAAGATGATACCTCCGAAATGATAATTTAAAGTGAATTCCCAGGCGGCATCAATGTGCCCGTTAATGAAAACTCTTCGTTTCACTTCTCCGCTACACGGGCGCACAGCAGTCACATTTGTTCCCTCGCGTTCGGGAAACAGCCAGTCAATAACCGGAATATAGAGGACAAAAAAGACTGTAAACAAGAACAAAGAGATGCATCCGGAAATCAGACTGATCACAGGATGAATAAAGAATCCGAGGCAGGACAAAGAATCAAACACGCCGGAAATACGGCAATAGCCGTAAAAGGAAGCCGGATGTTCTTTGAACGACTCGACACTCGGCTCACCGCATCCGCATCGTTCTTTCAGAGTGCGCGCCATATATTCTGCCGTCGTACGTTCTCCAGCACTTCCGGGACTCCGTTTTGGAAGCTTCCGGCAAATGTGGATGATTTCTTCTTTCATGAATGAAGTCGCATGGCTGCTTCTGCTGATTAGTTCCAAAAACATTGTCTTCATGAGTTGTTGATTCTTTCAGTCTTGCATGAAGGATTACAAAACGTATTCATAGAGTTCAAAATCAGTCCATCCTGTATCTGCGTAATACATCGGCAGGGTATGAAGATATCGGAATCCGATACCGGAATAGAGCCTTTCCGCAGGAACGTTTCCTTTCAACACATCCAGCCGAATGACCTTTTGCCTGTTCAGACGGGCCGTATCAATATCATACTCAACCATCTTCCTGCCATATCCTGTTCCAGCCTTTTCCGGGTCAACGCCCAGAGCGTGAATCACGGTTACTTCAAAGTCTGCTGCAGCTGTTGGCCAGCTATACTCCCTGTAACTATCATTGCCCGAATGATTCAAGACCATAGCCGCAACGATCTTCTTGCCTTCTGTCGCAATAAACAATTCGGAGTTATCGATAGATTTTCGCAGAAACTCAGGAGAAGGATAAACATCCTTGATCCAGCCTGCCCCATATGTCATTTCGGCAATTCCATCAATTACACGGTAATAAAAGCCGCGTACATTCTGATATTGATCTGCAGTCGCCTTAGAAATATCCATGTTCCGTCACATCCTGCAAGAAAAAGTGAACATATCGTTTTACTTTATTAATTCTCATCCAGTCTCTGTTTGAAATGATCATATTTCAACGCTTTATAAAGCTTGATACATTATTTTTTATATTTTATCAAAAATAACGAGTGATGTCCATATTCTTGGTGGCTGGATTGAAAATCTGTTTTGAAATATTTTGATGAGTCAGAGCCTTTGAACAGTTTTTTTCTAAACTGATTCCGGTATTTTATCGACATAACCCATTATCCAGAGTATAATACAACCCGTTTGTTACAAGATCTGAGCGAATACCCGTAAGCGCAAGAGATGTTTTAAGGTCAAGGCCGGAAGTTTGCCGATTATGGTCAACCCGGAGATGTGCTTTCTGTTTGAAGTTCAGGACATTTATGAAAGAAGCATATCATGATACCCGTCGGCGGCGTTGAGCTTAACGGGTTTGATGTGAAGGTGTGATTATGAAGAAGAAACCGCTCCCTATTCTGCTAACAATGCTTTTGTTAGCCGGTTGTGGTCAGAAGCCCATGTTTGGGGTTAGTACCAATGACGATAACAGTATCAGCATCACGGCTGATCGCGGTCCGAAGGACAGCATGGGTCTCGGCTATCTGACAGTTGGCGAAAACGAACAGATCGTCATAGACGCTACAGATATGGAGAAGGAAGGTAAGATTCGATGCCGTTTTATGCTCGGTGTTCTGGGCTCAGATGATTTTCCGGATAAGCCTTTATTCGAAGCGACGGTCAGCGGCGGCGATTCCGCTTCCTATACTGCTGAGCCGGGCAAATATACCGTTGGCGTCATTGCAGACGGAAAACTTACCGGCAGTGCTCTCATTTTCGTCGAGCCTGCAGACGAGATGGCGCTTCTTGGTTATTCTCCGGACAGTCTGATCGGAACCTGGTCCGAGAAAATGGCCGGTCGCGGTAATATAACGACTGAAAAGATTTCCGATACTCAATATAACGTTCAGATCAACTGGGGAAGCAGTGCAGAAGAAATGTATGTCTGGACCATGACCGCCGCTCCTGTCAGCAGCAACGTTCTTCATTATGATGACGGCAGACACAGCATCATTACCTTTTCGGAAGATGGATCAGATTCCGAAGCCCTGGTTTACGAAAACGGCTCAGGTGAATTCACTCTGCTCAGTACAAACGAACTGGTCTGGCAGGATGATGTTGAGGATGCCGGACAGGATATTTTATTTGAAAGTTGAGCAGTAAGAACAAGACCTTTAATCCTCAGCGCGTTTCATGGTTTTATTAGGGATCAGAAAAAACAGCGGTGCCAAATAATACCGCTGTTTTTCTGTTTATCTATCGATCATTTTCAAACCATATAGTTGTCCTGATTCTCTTTTACTCGTGCTTCTGATTTCTGTTTCAGCTTGCGACCGGACTGGCAGTGTGGTAAAATAATTCACATCAAAAAGCCCAGATATTCATCAAAGACGTTAAAGAGCATGTCTCCGGAGCAGACGGGAAGGACAGCATCCGTCTTTCCAATCGGCACAAATTCAAAGGTTTCCATGGCTGAAGTCAGAATCAGAACCGGGATCACTTCGTAGTCCGGGCCGAACATGATTTCCAGATACGGGCAATACTTTGCTGCCTGAAGTACTTCTTCCGGGTTCACCTCATTCTTCATCTTGAATTCAAGGGAAAACACTTTGCTTTCTGTAATTACAAGGACATCCGCGTAGATTCGAACATATCTTGACTGTTTCAGACGCAGTTCAAAGGCAATCTCCCACGTCAGGCAACGAGCCCCTATCATCTCCCGCAGGTCATCAAACAGACGGATTATTTGCTTTCGGCAATCCAGAAAAGAATGGAACAGGCCGCGGGTATCGTTCAGATTTCGCCCGATATTGGTGCAGCCTTCTTTAAGGCGCTCAAACCATTCGTCTTCGCTGAGCCTGACGAAATTCTCAACCGTATCATAATAGCCGGCAAACTCCTGAAGTCCAACATGCGGGCGAGCCTGCTTCATTATTCCGTGCCAATAATACGCTCTGTCCTGCCAGCAGAGTTCTTTCATCAGCGGCGAGCTATACAGAATATGATTGACTTCCCGGCGTTCGACGCTCAATAATTTAGCAATATCTTTTGCTCTGATTCCGTTGTTCCGGCAGATCAGAGCACAGATTTCACGATCTGTCTGCATATCACGATTGTGTCAGAAGCCAGGAGAAGGCTTTCGCTGTTCTGATGTCAGGATTCTTAAAAGGGGATCCTTGATTTCGTTCTAGGGTATATGCGATTTCTGTATCATTCAAAAACTCGTAAGCTTTGCCGATTTTGTTTTCTAACATTGCCATTACCGGGTTCCGCGTCCTCCCTTCCCCGCTGGTGCACGTCGGATGTGCCCCATTACAGAGCACCCATTATCAGTATAGAATCAATAAACACTGCTCCGCCTTCCATGAGCAGTCCGGGTTAATAAAAACATTCTACGTCAGAGGATTCTCTTTGGTTTCCATTTCAGATAGTCGCCTGAAACAAGGCTGTACAGTATTCCATGATACTCTCCCTGAATGCTGTCGTGGAACCTGTGTTCTCCATGACTGTGAGAATAAATCACTTGTTCCGCCTGATATTCCTCAGCGATCTTGGTAAACGGACTACTGTCCTCAAGAATGTTTGTAGGTGGATAATGTAGGAACATCAGATATTTTCTGTAACCTGCAGCACGGGCTGCCTCAAAGGCCTGCAGCAATCTGCCTGCTTCTCGCTCCACAAGCTTCCTGGATTGTTCTTCGTTTTTTTCGTCCCAGCCTAGAATTCTGCCTTTTCTGTCCAGGTAAAAAGGTCCTTCAAAGCAGTGCCCTTTTGTCCCGACAAGAGCGTAGTCTTCATAGCTGTAGAAATTATTCTGCATAAAAAACAGTTTCCCGCAAAAATGGTCATTCAGCGCATTCGTCTTCTTTGTATCCCAATAATGATCATGGTTTCCTCGAAGCAGAATCTTTCTGCCGGGCAGCGCTGAAATATACTGCATGTCTAGATCACATTCCGTCAGATTCTTTCCAAAACTGTTGTCTCCGGTCAGGACAAGAGTATCTTCCGGCTGTAGCAGAGCATCGCATTTTTTCCGAAAGACTTCTTCATGATTACGCCAGACGCGTTCTTTCATTTGAAGTTTCGATTTTAAGTCGGTCTGAAAATGGAGATGAAGGTCTCCGATCGCATACAAAGCCATCTTTTCCTCTTTTTTGCAGATGATCTCTCCGTGAAGATAAATGTTGCTTGAATGAGTATTCTTGGGCTGTTTTTTGCAGCCGCTTTAACCATATTCGGTATTGCGGCAATGGTGATGGACCTTTTCGGTTTACTCTTTATGACTTTTCGTTATTGCACAGGTCTTCTGAATCTTACCATAAACCAGAATAATTCACAATTGGAATCCGACTGGAATCTTGAGGATACGCTGCTATAATTCTTACTATAATTTACTATAATTCGGCGTATATTCTATACTGCAGATTAAGGTCTGCCATTGATGGAGGCAATAGGATGGAATATATTAAATTGGAAATCTTCATTCCGGAAACTTATTTTCCACAGCTTCAGACAGCTCTTCAGGAAGTGGACGCCGGCCATATTGGAAACTACGACTCCTGTCTTTCCTACGCTCCTGTTATGGGTACATGGCGGCCGCTGGCCGGCACACATCCATATATTGGAGAACAAGGAAGCGTTTCCTGTGAAGCGGAGCTGAAGGTGGAAGTTACCATCCGGGCAGAAAAACTGAAAGAAACACTGGCTAAGGTTAAAGCAGTACACCCCTATGAAGAGCCGGTCATCAATGCAATACCTCTTGTCGGGATCGGGCTTTAACTCCGTCAATACCCATGTTTTTTTTCCCGGGAGATGCAGGTCCCGGCTCAGATTATCCGGAATCCCTCTCAGGCCTCTTACTGCATAGATAAATCAGCTAATAATCTGCATGAAAGATCATCGGATAAAATCTGTGAACTCTGCTCATTTCCGCTGTATTCAGTTATCTTACTTCGGTTCCTGTGAAAAACCAATCGTCCAGTCAATCGGTTTCATTCCGTTCTTTAACAGGAAATCATTGCAGGCTCTGAAATGCCCACAGCCGCGAAACCCGCGGTAAACGGAAAGCGGGCTTGGATGGGATGTTTTCAAAATGAGATTCTCGTCACCCCTGATCAGTCGCTCCTTCTTCTGCGCTGGATTCCCCCACAGCATAAAAACAATCGGCTGTTTCTGTTGACCGAGTTGTTCCAGAACAGCATCCGTAAAGGTTTCCCAACCATGCCCGGCATGAGAGTTTGCTTCATGTGCTCGGACCGTCAGTACGGTATTCAGGAGAAGGACCCCCTGCTTTGCCCATTCTTCCAGATTTCCACTCTTCGGAGTACCGCAGTTGTATTCCGATCGAATCTCATCATAGATATTTTTCAGCGAAGGCGGTACATCAATACCGTCCGGCACAGAAAACGCGAGACCATGCGCCTGGCCGGGTTCATGGTATGGATCTTGGCCAAGTATGACAGCCTTGACCTCTTGAAGCGGTGTCAGTTGCAATGCACGGAAAATGCTTTCTCTCTCCGGGTATACGGTTCCTGAAGCGTACTCAGTTTCCAGAAAAGGTATCAGCCTGTCCTTGAAATATGGTTTTTCCGATTCATGCTGAATCAAATCATTCCAGCTATCCATGTTTTCATTCTCTCCTTCAGCGCATGCTCTGCTTATGGGTATCCTGTTTGCCAATCAATGCTGTAGACCTATGAAATCTGTTCTGCGGTTGATTTATTCTATCATTATCATGGCTCAATGACAATCCTGAGATATAGGTCCATGTACATGATTCACTTATTTGATCAAGCGGAAAGCATGATGACGCAAATGACAGATCTTGTCTCTGCGTTTCTATCTATCAGCCATCTCATAAACATGGTCTGATCATATGAATTATTTCGACTTCTGTGAAAGGGTAAAAATGATCAGGCAAGCGTTTTAAGTAAAAAATTTCAGCCGGAGAAAAGGGATGATTATCCCTGCTCCGGCTGATTTGATATCCCATTCTATTCCAGATTTTTAAAGTCTACCTTTCCCACAGATATACAGGAATTGTGGTGTATAAATTATGGCAGACAACCTTGAGTTCGTTCTTCCCTTTCGGTTGCAGCACTGACACAGTGCATTTCATGCCGTCATCACTGGCTTCGAGGGATACCGCTTCCTCATTGCTGAATGACCACTCAACTGGATAATTCAAGCCCTTTGGTTCTAGATCAGCGTAAATCTCTACAGGTTTGTCACCGACATATAATGTGATGCCGTCAGCGTTCAGCTCCCGCCCATACGCATACAGCCTGATAGCCGTGAGTTCAGGTGCAGGAGTAGGAGCAGGGGCAGCCGAGACAACTGGAGCTGCCGTAGGCTGCGGCGTTGGATCGACTTTAACACTCCGCGGAGAGGATAACAGCATCACCAACACACCGATGATTACCGCTACCGCAAGCAGAATCGCACCGATCTTTGCAGACTTCAAGACTTGATTTGGATCTTTGCGCTCCATAAGAAAGGCCTCCCGTATGAGATGTGTGAGAGTATCTTACCACAGCGAAATTCAAGTCTCAATCTTCCGAAATCCTTAAAATTCTATTAAGGGAAAACCTGATACAGCCAAAGATTCCGGTAACAGTGCCCGACATTTTTACTATATGTTCGCAAGGTGCTGCGTGTCCAGTTTGTCGTCGAGCAGGCATCATAGTTCGGTAAAAAGGAATCCACGTCAAATATCTGCTTCCTTTTCACAATTGTATCATTATTTTAAAAGCTGGCATGCACTATTCCAGCCCGTAATAGAGAAGTTCATAATAGGCCCTATTCGCTTCCTGACTCTCTTTCTTTTCTCGCCATGCTTCGATTTCTTCTGATATTGCAAGTATCTCATCAACAATCATTCTGTCATCTTTGGGTCTTTCATACTGCAGGTAAGCAGTCATTCTTTCGATGGCTTTTGGGCTGCCAAGGTGACGCGCAATCATTTCTCCCAACTCAGCTGGGAACCCGAGAGATACAACAACTGAAACAAGCGCATCTCTGGATTGCTCCCATAGGATTCTGTTATCAAAACTCAACTTCGCATACCTCAGCGTTTGGGATAGCAAACGCGGCAAACTCTCGGATCTCTTTATTTCTCTTTGACATTAACAATAAGATCTGCTTCTCTTTGAATGCAGTACTCGGCAGCTTTCACACTGTCTCTGAATCGAATGCCAACTGAACGCAGCTTCGTCTGGTCCATGGCAAGTGTCCGCGGCTGTTCCATTTTTACCGGAACAGCTAGGTTGCTTATTGGCACGGAAAAGTGATGCCCGATCAGCTTGTATACCTCTATAGCTGATTCATAAGAGTTGCTGTAAGCAGGGCTTCCAAAGTTATATGCGCCTCCAGGTGCTTTTGAGGAAGCCAGCATACTGATGTTCTGGAAAACCTCATATGCATAGCTGACTCCCCGATACTCATTGACAGCATATGACAAAGTTTCTTGCTTCAATACAGATAAAATAATGTTCTTCAAATAATTGGCTTTCCCTGGCTTCAAATCAAACATCCAGGCAAAACGTAGCCCGAGAGCGTCAGGTAACAGTGCAAATACGCGTTCCTCGGCTTCTGCCTTTTCCCGTCCGTATAGATTGATTGGGCAAAGGGAATCTGTCTCTATATTGAGCCTTCCATCTGAATTGTTTCCGGAATACACCTGATCTGAACTCGCGAACAAAAAGCGGCCGGTGATTTTCCATTCTTTAGCGCATCTGGCAAGGTTTTCAGCGCCAAGAACATTTACACGCTGGGAGAGTTCCGGGTTTCTTTCACTCTCTCCAATATCAGAGATTGCCGCCAAATGTATGACAGTATCTGCCTGATTGATTGAAAACCATTTTCTGCAAGAATCCAAAGACGTAATATCAAGTTCTTTATGGGACGGAGCCAGCACAGAAAGCTCTGGACATTGACGGAAATACTCAAATATTCTTGACCCAAGAAAACCCGAAGTGCCTGTAATAAGAATGTTTTTCATCTCTTTATCTTCCTTTACCTGTGAACAATTAACAATATGTATAACTGGATCGGCATGTTGCTGAACGCTGCCTTTCGACTTTAGCAAAGCAGACTGTATCTGGCCTGAAGCGAGCTCTTTCTACTCCCGTCCAGGGCAGGTAGCGCATAATGCGGTATGCATTGTCAGTTTCTTCCTGTTCATTTGTTCTCTTCATCATCTGTTTTTATCGTAATTGGGTTGTCTCGCAGATCCTTCAAAGCATTAAGTGTATTCAGAAGCTTCTCATTATTGTCTGAAACAGTAGCAGAATAATAAGCTTCCGGAAAGTAGTGATAGCATTGATCCAGGATCTGCATGCTCCTGATGAACAGTTCGAAGCAACACTCGCCTACGCAATCCTCTGACGTTTTAGTCGGCAGATCCGCCTGTCCGGACAGGTTTCCTTCCTTATCTACATAGAATTTCAGAAATCGAAGCTCACTGTTGACCTTGTTGCAGGCCTCAAGGATAGCGCTTCTTTTATCATGGCCGATCTTATTCAGGAGCCCAAAGATTCTAATCTGGACATCGTTGCTGTCATCCCTGTTCTGTGAGATAAAGTGAAAGCGAACTGTTGGCCCTCCCTGAATATTATATCCGGCATCTATGAAAGAGATTTGTTCCGTCTCTACCATTCGATATTTTATATTATGATTGTTAAATGCTTCCTGTATCAGTTCAATTGTGCTCATGTTGTTCTCCCTGTTTTAGTTTCTGATCATACTCCCCTGGCCTGCTCTGATAAATTCCATAATTCATCACCTGATACCCGGCATCGGGTTTTCTCTGCAGGGCAGCAGAATAAGTGCTTCTGGAATGACGTTCCCTTTTTTTATATCATATCATAGAAGCCGGCTTATTGCCACTCATAAAACAGCTTTTCCAGCCTGGAGGTCACCCCAGGAGCGATACAAGCAAAGGCTGGGGTAGAGCTCCCAACCTCGTACAGCACCGTGCATATCGTTTGCCAATCGTTGCTTGCCGGAAGAATGAAAGGCAAGTCATGATGAAAGCAGAAAGTATTCTTTCCATTTTTCCTCCGATGTGCGGGTGATTCATACTTGTTGCTAGAATACTTTTTTATTCGATTGTAAGATTTTTCGTCTTATGATACTATAAAAGCATGATCTATAATGGTAATTGACACTATGCAATTTCTATATTCTGGAAACTGGAAACGTGCTTGAATACAGGGACTGATACACGCTGTGTGAGTATGTGTAAAACCACTGGTAAACCAAAAGCATTGTTTTGCAGGTAACTCCTGAAACTTGAACGAGGTAATATGATCACTTTAGAACAATACAATACCATCATTTCAGAATTACTGGATGAGCTCCCGGAAGAATTCTTCCGGGAACTTTCCGGCGGCGTAATAGTGTCAGAAGCTTTAGTCATTCCGGACTATGCGAGGGACAACGATCTTTTCACCTTGGGTCAATACCAGTTTTATTCCGGCGTCCGGCAAATTGTCATGTTTCGCGGTTCTTTCAACAGAGTTCATCCATACGTCGGTCTTTCTGAAGCAAAAACCCTGCTTCGAAATATTCTTCGTCATGAATTCCGGCACCATCTGGAATTATTAGGAGGAGTACATAATTCCTCTTCACTGGAAGCGGAAGATGAAAGAAAAAAGCAGGCATATCTTGCCGGGGATGATGAATAAAGTAAAGGTTCAGACGAAATTTGATGCGCCTCTGTCCGGAAAGAGTAAAAAGGAATTCGCCTTCCCTTGACTTTTCTCTTTGGCAAGTGTACCATGTGAGAAGTAGCCTCAACACAAATATTATACTTGAGGAGGGACAAAATGGACGATTATAATGGCCCCGGCAGATATGCTCCATTAGGCGCATGGACTTACTTCGGTTTATCTGTTCTCTACGCACTCCCCATTATCGGTCTGATCTTTTTGCTCATCCACACCTTCAGCGATGCCAACATGAACAGACGGAGTTTTGCCCGGTCCTATTGGTGCAAGGCCCTTTTCATCATCATTTTATTTGCCATAGCTTACGGAATTGCGGTTGCGACCGGAAACACAGAGGCGTTCCAGCAGGCACTTATGCAGGCAACGAATAATGCATGAGCACGCCAGTTTTGCTGGTGTTGCTGATCATCAGAGGAAAGGCATCATCTTCGGATCGTGTCTTTCCTCGATCAATCATGACAGGATTCTTATTTCTAATCTGCTTTGATTCATTATTGCATGGGAGTGAAGAACATGACTGGTTTCTACCGAAATATGGCTACCGGAGACTATGACGAATACAGAGATACGGAAAACGTTCAGTCCCGGCAATATAAAAAGCCCTCCAAGGAAGAAAAGAAAACTTTTACCCAGAGGCGGTTCACATCGGATGATCTTCGTCCTGTTGATGAAGATGATGATTACTGATTATTCATCTGTAACGAGGAGAACTGATCATGTCATATTCGTTCATTTGGGATATGGACGGTACCCTTGTTGACTCCTATCCCGCCATCGTCCCTGCGGTGCAGGAGGCCTGCGCAGAATACGGTCTTTCTTTCACGGCAGACTATATCCATGAGGCAGTAATCCGGACATCTGTAGGAGCATTTTTAGAAGAAATATGTACGGAGAATGGTTTGGATCCGACTCCTGTCAAAGCTCATTTCAACCAGCTCAACGACACCTGCATCTCAGCAATTCTACCAGTTAATCATGCTGAAGAAACACTTCGGGCTCTTACATCTGAAGGCAATACATGCTTTGTATATACGCATCGAGGCGCTTCGTGCCATAAAATTCTGGAACAGACCGGTCTGATCTCCTATTTCACAGAAATCGTCACTGCCCTTGATGGCTTCCCGCGGAAACCGGATCCGGCTGCAATTTTTTATCTCATTAACAAGTATTCATTGGCACCCACACGCTGCTTTTACGTTGGGGACCGGAGTCTTGATATTGAGGCCGCAAACAGCGCCGGCATCAGGAGCGTTCTTTATTTGGACCCATCCAGTCCTATAAAAGCTACCGGAAACGAAACATTTGTTGTGTCTGATCTCATTGAGATCCTTAGTATTATTAGTAAGCAAAGCTGAGCAGCTTCCCTTATTTCCATGGCTTTAGGCGCCGGAATACGTTTGACATTACAAAGCCTGATCATATTAAAATAAGTTCACGCTTGGCTCATGTTCATTTTGGCTTATAATTACAGCATAAAATCGATGGCGATTATGCTTTGCTCACATGCACGAGTGCAGTGGAAGATCCGTTTTTTATTGCACGCGCGCTGCTCCCCCTGGAGATTGATGAAGGAAGCCAACTCAAACTGGAAAACTTTCAATTTGTGATGATTTGATCACTGTGCTCCTGCATCGTTTAGACAACAAAAATCCCCGCCTCTCGGCGGGGATAAACTATATATGGCAAAAAATCTTATCGGATAACCGCAGGATAGATCGTGAGCTTCTGGCCGATGCTGATCAGGTCAGGATTCTTGATGTTGTTCCACTGTGCAATCTGCATATAACTGACGCCGAAGCGCTGTCCGATGCCGCTGAGAACATCGCCGGGTGCCACCGTATAGACGATGTAATTGCCGTAGTTTACGATGCTTCCGTTGGCATACTGCCAGCCGCCGGTCACGTTCTCGAGTTCTTTCTCATTGATGTTGTTGGTCATTTCTGTAATCTCCTTTATGTAATTTGTTTTTGTGAGATCAAGATAGCATATGGAGTATCACAGAAGAGTCACACTCTTTGTATATCTCAAACATTAAAATAATATATAACCGAAGTACCATATGAAGAAAGCAAGTGTTTCCGTGTTTCGGAAGCACGATGCATTTCCTCATATTATCTTTTTCATGGTTTATTCTTTCTGTGACATGCGTTATGTTTCAATCTATAAACCAGATCTTGCAGCGCAACAGGCCTTGACGTTCTCATACCTTGTTTGTTATAATTCTTTCATCGGAATCGGGCCGGAATTAGATGACTTAAAATGTACAGGTAAAAGAGATACTTGATTGCCTTCAGTAATGTATATTATCAGATTTTTTAGAGAAAAAATAAAAGGAGGTTCACAACAATGGATTTTGAAAAAGCTAAAGAAGCTCTGGCAGATCTTACCGGATCAGCCGAAGACCTGCTCACGGACACGGGCAAGCTGGAAGCATTGCTTCAGCAGTTAGAGCAAAAGCTTCTGGCCGTTCCATCTGCAGGAACTGCACTCTCCAAGGTTCCCCTGATGATTTCCATGATTCGCAGTTATATCACAAAAGAGTACACAGAAGTTTCTCCCAAAGTCATAGCGACGCTTGTTGCCGCAATCATTTACCTGTTGAAAGGAAAAGATCTTATCCCGGATAACATTCCGGTTTTGGGCTATGCCGATGACATTGCCATATTTGCTGCCGCATTTATGCTGGATGAACCTGAATTGAATGCATACGCACAGTGGAGAACGGAGAACGGTCTTGTCGCTCAATAACATTCTATTCAGCCGAGGGCTTATCGTCCTCGGCTTTTCTTCATATTACTCCACCTTCCAGTCGTGTTCGGTTAATCCTTATGAGAAAACAATTGCCTAAGCGGCTTAATTCTGTTTGACATTAGAAAGCGAGGTCAGATTTATATGTATGACATTATAGATTTCTTTTTTTCAGCAGTAAAAACCAAAGAGATCGATGCTCTGGATGCACTTTTCAAAGAAGATGCCGTTTATATTGATCGTAACGGAGCAACTTACAACGGGCTTTCACAGATCAAAGCCTGGCTTGCTCAGCTCGTCTCAGATGGTGAGGTACGTGCGTGGGATATTCGCAGAGTAAGAGACGGGGCTGTTGAATGGTACTATGAGTATCGTATGTACTATGCCGGCAGCATATCTTACGACGGTGTTTCTATCATTGAGCTCAGTGATAGAAAGATAAAACGCTGGAGCAATTACATACAGAACGTAAAAAAATCCTACCCGCTTGAAAAGAAAAATGAAGAGTTGATGGAAACAGTCGGTGCTGTCGAATATTATGCCGATTGGCTCGAAACTTTGGCGTTGAACTCTGAGAATGAGAAACTGCAGTCAGCAGCCGATAAACTGAATGAAGCCGTGGGCGATATAGTATCCGCAATGTAAGAGGCCCTATATGAATAATCCGGCTGAATGGTCATCTAACGCTCCTCCCGGTATCTGCGTTTCAGCTCATTGTACTCTCTTCGATCAATCAATCCATTCTTAAGCCAATCATCAAGCTGTTCAATTCGCTTTCTTTTATCCCGCTCAAAGTGATCTTCCCCGGAGGAAGTATATAACAGTTCTGAGACGGGTTTCCAATCCGGATTATTCCGGATTGACTGATCCGCTGCGGCATTAGTAAAGCCAGTCCCCTCTTTCCTTCGTTTTTCTTTGCGAGAGGTGGTAATTCCAATTTTAACAACTGAAAAGAAACAGACCAGTACCAAGAAAAACGTGAGCTTAGGGATAGCATCCTCCAGAATCTCAAATATTCTATAAACGGTGCCGGCCTCAGACTGAGCAGGTGTGGATAAAGGAGTGTTTACAACCTCAATTGTAGGTGTCGGATCTTCAATGCCAGCGGCAATTTTTAGCTTTTCCCTGTATGATTCGGTTTCATGCATGATTAATTTTCCGCCGAATCGATTGATATTTCTTTTACCAAAGACGTCGGTAAGGATCATTTCTCCTTTGTTTTCAACATGCCCCGGGATACGGGCAGCAATTTCGATTTCTTCGTCTGCCCATTTCTCCGACAGATCCTGCTGAACGATCCTTCCCCAGTTTTTAAGATTGCCCCGTACCATAAATCCGTAGGTTCTGATCTCGGCATGTTCCTTAACCGTCAGGGATACCCCTTCTGGTACCGTAAAGTTCCGGAACGTGATGTTCATGTACGATGGAATCTCGAAATCTTCTGAAATCACAAATTCGGCTGAAGTACAAAGGAAAGATGCTGAATCTTTCGAAGTGTCGGCACAGGCCTCCTTCAGCTCTTCAAAAGACGACAGATGAATCTGATCCTCTGCTCCAGCCGGTATGGAAAGCATACATATTCCCACCAGAACAAAAAATAAACACAGGCTGAGCCGTTTTAACGCCCTTGTTTTCATGGCATGCTCCTTTTTCTTCCATGTCTGAATCTATCACTGTCAGACTTTCCTGTTCTCAATCCTTTCTTTAAGCGCAATTTGTTGTTCCATCATCGAAATACTCTTTTACAGCATGCTTCTCAATCCACAGCTCATAAATATTCTGTATTCCGTTTTCGTTCACATATACCAGCACGTTATACGGTTTCGCATCCGGATATACCACCACAGCTTTGCAGAGAATGCAGAATGTATCATCCATTACGCCCAGAACTGCAATAGGTGTATAGCTTACACCAGTGAGGTTTTCCAGAGCGCGGTCAAAAGTCGATTGTATCTCTTCTGTTATTTCGGGAGGAATGGACATATCCCATTGCCTTTCGCCTGTATCCGTCATTGCCGGTGCCTGTACTTCGATTCCACCGTCCCATGTGTTGATTCCCCCGAACTCATAGACGTTCCTGTATCCAATATCTGCCAGCTTCTGAGCAGCCAGCTTCGAACGGTTTCCGCTCCTGCAATAGATCAGGATAATCTGGTCCAGGTCGGGCAATTCTTCAGGCTGTTCGGTTCCTATACTCTCATTTGGAATCAGAATCGCACCGGGGATATGCCCTGCATCATACTCATCCTGTCTGCGGACATCCACGATGATTTGTCCGCCATCCAGTGCCATCATTTCTTTTGCTTTATCCTGTGAAATGGACTGCCACCCGGGGGCCGCATTGTCCATATATCCCTCCTCGGCTGCCAGTTTGTAGTACTCAACGGCCTTCTGCTTTCCAAGCGCAGCAATATCATCTGTGCACGGATTTCCAACAACCAGCAGTCCCTCTTCGTACATTTTGGCAAGACGATAATAGCCTTCTCCATCTCCCTGAAGGCCTGCTCGTCTGAATAATTGTGCAGCTTCCTCATATTTAGGTGGCTCTGCCTTCATACAGTCCTCTCCCTGGCTGATAAGGGAAAGGTCGGCAAATGCCGACACTGCGGAAATGAGAGCTGCAAGTACCGCAATGATTAAACAAGACAGTATTCTTTTCACAATGTTCCTCCCATTCATAGTGTTTGAAATTCGCCGCAACTATTGTAGATGTTTTGCCAGCAGCTGAAAAATACTTTTGAATATAAACGCTGTCGGTTTGATACACCTTTATCATCGGCAGATTGTTCCAGCGAATAATGGTCTATCTTCCAGTTTTAAGTAATGGTGCCCCTCATGGGATCCGCATCCTTGATCTGCTCAGCACGCTCAACCGCACTCGCGTATTCGAAATATCGACCCGGTTTTTTTATTGTCGCGCATTATCAGTTTATCATAGATGGTCGATTATTAGCAAGTCTCAAGTGTAAACAGTTCCTTCAGGCACATACACTTTTGTATTGAATATTGATTGATGAGACGGAAGTGACAGCTTACTCGCAGTGGAGAGCAGAAAAAACATAACTCCGGCAGACATAAAAAGGATCGCATCAGCGATCCTTTTTTGTAGGAAATATCAGCCTGTCATAACTGGATAATCTTCTTTCCCGGGAATGTATCTGATCTTAACCCAGTCCCCTACAGTCAGGAAACAGGAAGAGTTTGCCAGACATGCATTGACCGTTCTGCCATCTTGAGCCTGAAAGCGGACATAAGCATCAAAGGATTCATTGGGTAAGCCGTCTGAATCTACGCTTTCATGCTCCTCCAAACGTGTTACAACTGCATCTGCTTCAATTCCCATCATCCTGACCCTGAAGATTTTAAAAAATGTCCAAAGAAAACTGGCAAGGACAAATGCAATGATAATCCAGGAATAATCAAACTTACACATTACGGAACAACTCCTTCAACTGTTATCTGTAACGTGAGTTTATCATATGAACAATCACAGTATACTCACATATACTGAATGCAAAATTATCCAGAGATCACAAAACATTGTCTCCCTGGATGGTTTTGCACACTAGGTCATATTAGTCCATTGGTGCTTGAGCTGATTACCGCCGTAGAACTAATTCCAATATGTTAGTCGCATTATATTGCTGACTATCCAATTATCAAATATATCCGTATGCAGATGAAAAGTACCATGTACAAGAAAGTCTTGCTATACTTCCCTTTTATGCCCCTTGACTATGATAAACAATTGAAGTATAAATAGATTAACCTATAAAATCAATGGGGTATTGGAGGCTGATTAACTATGAAATTTGCTTTGGCCCAGATGAAGATGTCTGAGCGTATTGAAGAGAATTTGAGTGAAACGCTTCGTCTGATTCATGAAGCAGCCGAACGAGGCGCGGACCTGATCTGCTTTCCGGAGATTCAGCTTAGCCCTTTCTTCCCGCAATATGAAGGTTTGGATGTATCCCGCTACCTGCTGCAGGAAGACGATCCCATAATTAAAGCTGTTCAGGCTGCCTGCCGGAAAAACCATATCTTTGCTTCACCGAACTTCTATCTGCAGTACGGTGAACATTGCTATGACACCAGCCTGCTGATTGATGATAAGGGTGAGATCATTGGACGGCAAAAGATGGTCCACATTGCTCAGTGTCCCTGTTTTTATGAGCAGGATTATTATACACCGTCAGATGAAGGCTTTCAGGTCTTTGACACGCCCTTCGGGAGAATCGGGATTGTAGTCTGCTTTGACCGACACTATCCAGAGAGTATTCGCACAGAAGCGCTTCGGGGTGCGGACCTCATCCTGATTCCCACAGCAAACACCATAGATGAACCGTCAGAGCTTTTCCAGTGGGAGATAAAGATTCAGGCCTTTCACAGCAGTGTGTTCGTGGCCATGGTGAACCGCGTAGGACTGGAAGGACAGATGAACTTCTGCGGAGAGTCAATCGTTGTCGGCCCCACCGGCGAAACCATCAGTCTGGGTGGTAATGAACCTGAGTTGTTGCTATGTGAGATAGAACTGAGCCAGGCTTCTGCTCTCCGCGACCGCAAGCCCTATACGCAGCTCCGTCGAACAGAATTGTATGAGTGAAGTGAGCTAACATTGTAGCTGTTGGGCTTCTCATCTGCCTCACTGAAGTGCCGTTGCCGCTGATCTCGATCGAGTCTATACCGGCGTTATCCAGCTGCCTGTAGATCGCGATACACTCCACCTCCGTATTGCCGTCATAGGTAAAGTCGCTGCTGTTGATCTTGACCGTGATATGAAAAGACGCTTCATTCTTACGGATGCCCTTCATCATTTCCAGAAGGATTCGGGCACGGTTTTCCAGTGAGCCTCCCCAGTCATCAGTACGGTGATTGACAGCGGGGCTGATAAACCGACTTAGGAACATCAGGAAGCTCTTCAGGAATTGTAGGCCGGCCAATTTCTGATAGAACTCCCCATCTTTATCTCTGGGAGTCTTAAGTCCAGCAACAAAAAACCGGCAGCGATATTGCACTGCCGGTTTCTCTAGAATATTATTATGCTTCTAATTTCTCCCGTTGGCATGATCTACGGGAGATTTCTTTTTATTCTGGTTCATCTTAGCATAGAAGATGAAGATCCACACTAAGATTCTCCGGAATCCCTCTCGGTCCTCTCACTGCATAGATTCCATAATCATTCTTCAGGCGTTCGAAAGGAAATTGCTCCGGATCATAGCGCTTTTGAAGCTTGATTTTCATAAGCGCCTTGATGTTGACATTCGGGTTTATTTTACCATAGGGAATGTCCGTTTCTATTACCTTACACTCGTAAAGGATTGCTGACACAGGAGCACCGACATACATGTATATTGTGTCGCCTGTTTTGATGCTTTGCCCCTGCTTCCAGTGAATCGTGTCCGTATCGTCGAAAGCATGGACAATGTCAAAATAATGAGGATTGGATGGAATGATCCATTCCTTCGGGGCTCTTAGTTCCTGTTTTGTCTTAGAGGATGCGGTAACCAGGAAACTCCTATCAATCAAATCCTTGATCTCTTTGATCGGTACAGTTCCGTCCAACAGGATGGTGATCCAGCTGCCGTTACGCAGGTGATATCCTGGGAAATAACCTTCCTGTTGCAAAAAGAGGTCGCACAGCAAGGGATCCCCGAGCTTTACATTGAGGATATCTACGATCTCACCGCCTGTCAGGCCAAGCTTTTCCCGAGGCACATCCATGATCAGTCCGAACCATTTCTGATTATCCCTATGACGGATGATAGCATAAGAGGGAAATCTTGCCCAGAGATATTCTGCCTCACAGGTATATTTCTTTTTTACATAACGCAGGATATCATCCCGCAAAGTCTTCTTAACTTTATCTTTCATTGGATATTTGTACGTTTCCTTTTTACCAGTGTAAAAAAGCGCTGCATTGCAGGGCAAGTATCTCAGGTTGGGCTGCCGGCGAATTGAGTCATATAGAGCTTATAATAGCTGCCGCATTTGGCAAGGAGTTCCTCATGGGTCCCGGTCTCGATGATGTGCCCCTGCTCCATTACGACGATCTGATCCGCGTCGCGGATGGTAGAGAGACGGTGAGCGATGATCAGACTGGTGCGGTCGCGCATCAGCTCCACCATAGCGTTCTGGATATGCAGCTCGGTGCGGGTATCAACCGAGGAGGTGGCTTCGTCAAGAATCAGGATCTTCGGATAGCTGAGAAATGCTCGGCCGATGGTAAGCAGCTGACGCTGGCCCTGAGAGAGGTTCGCACCGGCGGCGGTCAGCACCGTATCATAGCCATCGGGCAATGCGGCGACTATCTTGTCGCAGTTGGAGCTTTCTGCGGCTTCAATCATCTTCTTGTCCGATATGCTGCGGTCAGCATACTTTAGCCTGAATTATTCACCGATATACGGTGAAGACGGCTAAAAGCCGCATGTTTACTGTGAATCTATAGCTTTACTTCTATCATCCGCTAAGTTAATAGAAAAAGGACCTCTTTCCTGGTAAAATTAAGG
>Ga0256405_10002478_pt1 | contig 42218 bp, 37 predicted proteins | sample RumenRJG_02DNA_FD_189096 | JGI IMG/M metagenome (GOLD analysis project Ga0256405, IMG submission 189096) | Bovine rumen microbial communities from Lethbridge, Alberta, Canada - RJG_02 | ecosystem: Host-associated > Mammals > Digestive system > Stomach > Rumen | place: Canada: Alberta... | reverse complement strand
TAAGATGATAGTAGCCCATAGGTCCTCCTGATAATGTAAGTTTGGTCACTCACATTCTATCATTCGAACCTGTGGGCGTTTTCATTGGTCGAAGGTCATGTGTTGCGCTTAATATGGTAATTCATCTTATGAAAAAGGACAGCTATTGCTGTCCTTCCATATACTTTTCGATCTCATCCGGATCCTTGATGATCTCCTCCGAGAGTACTTCCGCTCCCGTTCCCGTGATCAGCAGGTCGTCTTCGATACGGATACCGATCCCTTCATCGGCGATGTAGAGTCCCGGTTCATCCGTGATGACCATTCCCGCTTCCAGTACGGCACCCAGTCCGCCGTCCACATCGTGGGTATCGAGACCCAGGTGATGGGAAACGGAATGGAAGTAGTATTCGGATACGTCCTTGTTCAGACCGTGTAACGGCAGTTCCGTACGGTAGAAGTCGATGACCATCTGGTTCAGATCGCGGATCTTCACACCGACTCTGGCGTTGTCGATCACGATCTTCTGTGCCTTCAGGACGATCTCATAGATCTCTCTTTGTCTCTGGGTGAAACGACCGTTGACCGGGAACGTCCTGGAGATGTCTGCACAGTAGTTGTTGAAGGTCGCACCGAGGTCGCAGAGGAACAGATCTCCGTCCTTCATGACCTGATCGTTGTCGGAATAATGCAGGATCGTCGCCCTCTCTCCCGATGCGGCGATCGTCTTGAATGCCGTCTGACGGCACAGTGACTGCATCAGAACGAAATTGAAGACGCCTTCCATCGCCATCTCGTTGAGTCCCGGACGGGAAGAACGCATCATCTGCTGGATGCCCAGGTTCGTGGTATGGATGGCCTTCTTCAGGCAGGAGATCTCATATTCGTCCTTGATCAGACGCAGGTGTGTCATGACCGGATAGATATCTTTCAGGATCGCAGACGGGTATCTCTCTCTGAGTTTTGCGGCATAATTCTCCGCTGCCGTCTTCGGCTGATCCATGTCATAATGCCAGAAGTCAAAGAAGAACTTGAAGGTGTTGTCTTTCCTGCTGCGGTTGTATACGGATGCGACCGTAGCATCCAGTTCCGCAAGATCACGGACATCTTCGATCTCGGAGATCTCCGTCGCTTCTTCCTTCGACATGCGTCCTCCGACCCACTTGGCCAAAAGTTCATCATACGGCTGGATGAACAGGATCTCCCTGGAAGACCCGTCCATGTCCAGAAGCATCAGGACCATGTCTTCCTTCTGAAGACCGGTCAGATAGTAGAAATTGCGGTTGACAGAAAATTCATAGGCTTCATCTTCTGAACGAAGCGGTGCCTTTCCGGAGAAGAACAGGGCCATTCCGTTGCCCTGAAGGGATCTCAGTACTTTCTGTCTTCGGTTAGAATAGATATTCATCTTCAGCTCCTTTGTCCCGATATGAGACTTTGACGATCTCGTCGTTTTCTATACAGGCATCCACCAGAGTCTGATAGTCGAACAGGGATTCATAGTGGATACATTTATCTTCTTTCGGTTTCGTGACCGGATTCTTCGGATCGAAGATCGTGCAGCAGTCCTCATACGGAAGGATACTGGTCTCGAAGGTATCGATCTTCTTGGCGATATCGATGATCTCCAGCTTGTCCATCATGCACAGAGGACGCAGGATCAGCGTATCGGCGACTTTTCCGATCACCGTGATCGATTCCGGTGTCTGTGAAGCGACCTGTCCGATGGATTCTCCGTTGGTGATGACTTTGATATTGCGCTGTTTACAGATCCGATCGGCGATCCGGTACATCATCCTTCTCATGATCGTGATGCAGTAAGGCTCATCGACGTGTTTGTAGATCGCCAGCTGCAGATCCGTGAACGGGATCACGTGGACGTTGATCTCTTCCTGGGAAACGGAGAGTTTCCTTGCCAGAGTCAGGACCTTTTCCAGAGCCTGTTTGGAAGTATACGGCTGAGAGGCAAAGTGGATACATTCGATCTTCAGCCCCCTCTTCATGGTCAGGTAGCCTGCGACCGGAGAATCGATCCCTCCGGACATCATCAGCATCGCCGTGCCGTTGATCCCGGTCGGATAGCCTCCGCCACCGCGTACCTTCTCGTCCATGACATAGATATAGTCCCTGTCAACGGAGATATACAGCACCAGTTCCGGCACATGGACATCCACTGTGAGTTCCGTATTGTGCAGGATGTTTCCAGCCAGAGCACGGTTGATGTCATCCGACTTCATCGGATAGGACTTGTCATGACGCTTGGTGACGATCTTGAACGTCTTTGCGTCGTGTTTCTCCGCCAGATCCAGAGTGACCTTCTTGACATCCTCGATGTCTCTGGAGACACGGATCGCTCCGGCGAAATAGCTGTATCCGAAGACATCCTTCAGTTCTTCCCGGATCATAGAATAGTCTTCTCCGTTCAGACGGATAAACAGACCGTCATGAAGTGTGTTATAGGTCAGCTTCTCATGATCGGAGAGCCTCTTCCGAATATTCTGCGTCAGCTGACGGGTGAATTCCTTGCGGTTCTTTCCCTTGGTGGAAAGTTCTCCGTATCTGACGATGATATGGTCATACAGGATTTCTTCCATATTTCTCAATGATCTCCTTTAACTGTTGCAGGAAGTAATCGATCTCTTCCGGCGTATTCGTATGATCGAAGGAGACCCGGATCGCATAGTCTTCATCGATATCCAGTTCCTTCAATGTACGGTTCTTCTCGTTCTTGCGTGATCCGCAGGTCGACTTGGACGACACCATGATCCCCTTCGCATTCAGCGCATTCAGAAGTACTTCCGAAGGGATCGGCGTCGAAATGTTCATCAGTGTCTTCAGACCGCTGTCGTAATTGACCTTGGCGATCTTCCGGATCCCGTCTGAAAGCCGATCGTGCAGTTCGCACAGATATGTATCATAGCGTTTTTCATTCTCCAGCGCAAGGCGCAGGGTCTTCGCCAGTACGATATTGACTAACGCATTTGAGGTCCCTCCCCTTAAGGAGTATTCCTGCTGGCCGCCCGAGATCAGCGGAAGCAGTTCCACGTGCTGTTTGCGGATCAGACCGCCGCTGCCCTTGAGTCCGTGGATCTTGTGGGCAGAGAACGAAGCCAGGTCGACGTCTTTCAGATCTACCGGGATCTTTCCTACCGCCTGAGTGATGTCCGTATGGAAGAAGGTACCGCGGTGTTTCTTGACGATAGATGCCATCTGCGTCACATCGTTGATCGCACCGATCTCGTTGTTTACCGCCATGACCGAGACAAGCAAGGTATCCTCCCGCAGGTTTTCTTTCACCTGCAGCGGATCGATCTTTCCGTCTTTTCCCGGTCTCAGATATGTCACGTCATAGCCGAAGGTCTCTTCCATCTGTTTCATCGCGTTGTATACGGAAGAATGTTCATAGATCGAAGTGATCAGGTGTTTCCTTTCCGGATGAGCGAAACACAGTCCCTTGATCGCCAGAGAGTTGGCCTCCGATGCACCGGACGTGAAGATCAGTTCATCTTTCCCTACGCCGAAAAGATCACAGATGATGTGACGTGCTTTTTCCTGCATATCATAAATAGCGACGCCGTCATCGTAAAGGGCATCGCTATTGCAGTAATATTGATCTAAAAGTTTACGGTAGGTATCTCTGACTTCCGGATCCGGAGCAGTCGTCGATACCGCATCTAAGTAGACCTTCACTGTACGCTCTCCAGGATCTTTTCGTCCGCATTCTCCGGGAACAGCGTCTCCATGCAGGTGATGGCTGTCTTCAAAGCTTTCGTGTATTCTCCGTTGAGATACTGGAATTCCGCCTTGGACAGTTCTCTGTCGATCTCCGGATATGTGGAACGGTAACGGTTGCCGAAGACGATGGCATTCTCGACCATGATGCCCATGCCTACGACGTTGTTGATGTTGTTATAGAACTTGTAGATGAAGTCGATCGCCCGATCCAGCAGGCCGTTGAGTTCCTCGATATTGATCGGGATCTGATCGAGTGCCGTACGGATCTGATCGATATAGTCTCTGGCAGTTGCCAGATCCTTCTTGTAGGATTCGTCGATGGAAGGAAGTGCGTATTCCGCGATCTTGGTCTCAACTTCGGATACGACCAGCTGCAGTTTGGTCAGCTGTGTCTTCGCTCTGTTTTCTCCGTCCGTCGACTTGTCGATGATCGTCTTATAGGAATACAGGGACTTCATATCGGTATCGACATCGTTCTCCAGCTTCTCGGCATCGTCCAGGATCTCGCATGAAGGTCTTGAGGATGCGGAAAGATCGGCGGAGATGATGCGGTACTGTTCCTTGTAACGGTCGATGGCTTCCCTCTTCTTCTTCAGATAATCCTTGAGGTCTTCCAGACCGAAACGGGCAGATTCCTTATCATAGGCGACACGGACGTAGTTCTCGACTTTTTCCATCTCCAGGACATGTTCGTAAGCCTTGTCGTTGGTGTCCTTCGCCTGTTTGAAGGCACGGTTCTCTCTTTCGAGATCTTCGTTGAGTGTATTCAGCATCTCCTTGGCCGCAGTGAGGTCTTCCTTGACACCCTTTGTCTCCGCGGCCATGATGCTCTTGATGTTGTCGTTGAGTTTCTTTTCGATCTCCTGAAGTTTCTCATCGATACCCAGATGATCGGTATAGACACCTCTCTGCTTGGTGAGGGCCAGTTCCCTCTTCGTCTCATCCAGCATGATCGGCAGGACGCCCTTGGCATCCTTGACCAGTTTCGGGATGGCGTTGGCTTCTGTCTTGATATTCTCCAGGATCTCCTCGATCTTTTCCAGATCGATCTGGGCAGATCCGTAGTCGGATGCATACATGTATTCTTCGGAAGATGAGAAGAGATCTTCACATTCCTTCAGTTTCGCAAGGAAACCGTCGAAGGAGATGGAAAGGATCTGGGAATTCTTGTTGATGGTGGTCTTGACGACGCGGTATTTCTCTTTGAGTTCCGTGGAATAGTCTCTCTGTTCACTCTCTTTCTTGGAGAATTCCTCCAGGAACAGATCGATATCCTTCACTTCCTTCTCGCAGTCATCGAGATTCTCCGAAGCGATCCTGATCGCTTCCAGAGATTCCTTGTACGAAGAGACGGCAATACTGTCATCCACGTTGTTCAGCAGTTCCTGCACCTGATCGATGTGCTTTTCCACATCTTCATAGCGGGTGTAGTATTTCGCAACGGACGCACTGGTCTCCTCGCTCCTTCTGGCCATTGCCTGTGCCTTGGACAGTTTAAAGGCCAGCGGTACGGTCTTGACCGCATTGAAACGCACATAAAGTGCCTCGACATCTTTCTTCAGTTTTTTGGCACGACCCTTGCGGATCAGCACGATGATCACGACAACGGCGATCAGGGCTGCGACCGCGATCCCTGCATACATATATTTCTCATCCATACAGGTTCATTTTACTATTTAAACAGGCATTTTTCAATTGACTTATACAGTCTGATTTGGGATAATAAATGAGCACATAAATTTATAGCAGCATGTAAAGTTGACAGTCATGCGTCAGTACCTGCGGGAGATCAGTATTCCGGCGCTAGGAAGAACATCGAATACGGACACACCTGTCAATGATTTACACCTGTACTTACTTAAGGAGGAGAAACTTATGGCAAGAAACACAGGTCCTACTTGGAGAATCTCCAGACGTTTGAACTTCTCAGTCCTCGAGACCGGAGAAGAACTGGCGAAGAGACCTTACATCCCGGGAATGCACGGTTCCCCTACCAGACGGATCAAACAGTCCAACTACGGTCTGCAGAAAGCAGAAAAGCAGAAGATGAGACACATGTACGGTCTGAGCGAGAAGCAGTTCTACAACACTTACGTCAAGGCCGTCAAGAAAAAAGGTGTCACAGGTACCAACCTGTTCATCATGCTGGAATCCAGACTGGACAATCTCGTCTACCGCATGGGCTTCGCAAGCACAAGGAAGCAGGCAAGACAGATCGTATCTCACGGTCATGTCCTGGTCAACGGCAAGAAAGTGGATATCCCTTCCTGCCAGATCAAGCCGGGTTCCGTTATCGAACTGAAGGATAACTACAAGAACAACACCTTCGTCGCAGAATCTCTGGAAGCAACTGCTTCCTTCAAGGATTACGTCGAAGTTGACAAGGAAGCCCGTAAAGGCAAGTACGTCAGATTACCTGAAAGAAAAGAACTCAATCAGGAGATCAACGAACTGCTGGTCATCGAATACTACAACAGATAGTAGACCGGAAAGATCCTCAAATGAGGATCTTTTTTTATAGATGAAAAACATATCCGAGGATATGTTTTCTTATCTGTTGCAGGTAATCGGATGAGGGATATACAGCTCATCGATGTAACGGATCTCTTCTTCGCTCAGTTCGACCTCGAGCGCATTCATCACATCATCGAGATATTTCTTCTTGGTGATCCCGACGATCGGCGAAGCGACGCCCTTGGCATATTGCCAGGCCAGTGCGATGTTTCCCATGCTGCAGTGGTGTGCTTCCGACAGCTCATAGATACGTTCGGCGATCTTTCTGTCTTCATTCTCATAGCGGTCGTAGCGGGTCCCTTCCTTTGAATCCAGCTCGAAGCGCTTGGAATCGGAGTTCCATTCCTTTCTGGCAAGACGGCCGGAAGCGTACGGCGCAAAAGATGTCCTGGAGATCCCGAACTGCTGTGCCAATGGGATGAGGTCTCTTTCATCTTCCCGATAGATCGGATTGTAGTGGTTCTGCAAGGTCGTAAAGAGAGGATATCCTTTCTCTTTTGCCTTGTACAGGTATTCCGCAAACTGATATCCGTACATGGCGCTGGCGCCGTAATAGCGGATATGACCTTTCTTTATCTCTTCTGTGATCGCATCCAGTGTCTCTTCGACAGGAGTATCGTAATCAAAGCGGTGCAGGACCAGGATATCGATATAGTCGGTATCCAGTCTCTTCAGTGACTGTTCCACTTCCCGATGGATGGCTTTCGCGGAGAGCTTTCCTTCATTGAAGTAGCATTTCGTGGTGATCACATAGGAATCCCGCGGATACTCCTTGAGAGCCTTCCCCAGAAACTGTTCCGAAGTCCCGTCGGAATAGTTGTTGGAAGTATCGAAGAAGTTGATCCCCCGGTGATAGGCTTCCTGAATGATCCTTGCGGAATCTTCATAATCCAGTGTCCACTGATACTGTCCGGAAGAAGGTACACCGAAAGACATGCATCCAAGACAGATGCGGGAAACGTTGAGATCGGAATGATTCAATGTGACATATTTCATAGTTCTAATACCTTTTATATGAAAAGACATATCCGCCGGACATGTCTATTCTGTTTTGTTCATCTCGTCGAGAATGATCTGTCTGACTTCCTGTACGGCTGAATCGAGATCATCGTTACAGACGATATGTTCGTAGATCGCCGTATCCTTCATCTCTCTTCTGGCTTTGGCGACTCTCTTCATGATCGTCTCCTCGTCCTCTGTGCTCCTCTCCCGGAGACGACGTTCCAGTTCCTCGATGGAAGGCGGTACGATGTAGATGCTCAGGGCATCCGGACACTTCTTCATGACCTGTTTGGCACCTCTGATCTCGATCTCCAGGATGACGTTCTTTCCTTCCTCGCGCATCTTTTCGACATAGTCCTTCGGTGTTCCGTAGTCGTTCTCGACAAAACGCGCATGTTCGAGCAGTTCTCCCTTGCGTACGGCTTCCAGGAAACGTTTCTTGCTGACGAAGAAGTAGTCGACACCGTCTTTCTCCCCTTCCCGGGGAGCTCTGGTCGTCATTGATACGGAATAAGCCAGATTGAGGTCTTCCATCGGCATGAGCTGTTTCAGGATCGTTCCCTTGCCTACGCCGGAAAGGCCGCTGTATACGATCAATAATCCTTTTTTCATACTTTTATTCTACAACATATTCTAAAATAGATTTATGGATATCCTGTGTCCGGTCTGTCAAAACAGGCTGAAACGAAACGAAAAGATCTGGAAATGTGTCAACGGACACAGTTTTGATGAAGCAAGAGAAGGTTATCTCAACCTGAATCTTCACAATTCACAGAACAGCGGTGACAATCCGGAGATGATCCGGGCAAGACAGAGGTTTCTGGGAAAAGGATATTATGACTTTCTGAGAGAAAAGGTAAACTCTCTTCTGAAGGAAGAGGATTCTCTGGTCGATCTTGCGTGCGGAGAAGGATATTACACTTCCTATTTCTGCTGCAGAGACAAGGTCGGTATCGACTTAAGCAAGTCGGGCCTGAAGATCGCCTCGAAGAGAGACAAGGGCACGACCTATCTTCTCAATTCGATCTTTCACGATCCATTGCTGGATGAATGTGCCGACAAGGTGATCACCATCTTTGCGCCGATCGCCAAAGAAGAGATCGTTCGCATCCTGAAAAAAGACGGACAGTTCCTTCTGGTCCGTCCCGACCGTTATCACCTCTATGAACTCAAGGAAGCGATCTATGAAAAGCCTTATCCGAATGATACGGAAAACATTGGGATAGAGGGACTGAACCAGATCGGTCAGTATCATATCGAATCGGAAGCTATCCTTCCGAAGGAAGATATCCAGGACCTCTTTCTGATGACACCTTATGTCAATACAACTTCAAAGAAAGACAAGGAAAAACTGGACCAGCTGGATCAATTGAAGATCCGCTTCTGTTTCATCATCGATGTATTTGAAAAGGCAGATTAATCTGCCTTTTTCTTTGTCTTGGATTGTACCAGTCCGACTGCTCGGGCACACAATTCCAGCGGAAGGTGCCGGGCAAGTCCGATCAGGAATTTGTAGGAAGCTCCGTCGATCGCATAAGGCTTGTTCGACTCGAACAGGGAATATCCGGTCTTGGCCGCATCCAGGCTGGTACGGGCGAAGACGTTGTCGTAGACGGCAGCTGTTTCGCCGTTGGCTCTGGTCCAGAAATCCGACTTGGTCGGTGCGGGACACAGGACGGAGACATGGATTCCGTCTTTGCGCAGTTCTTCCCGGAGTGCCATGGAGAAACTCATCACGAAGGACTTGGTCGCATAGTATACAGCCATATAAGGTCCCGGGATAAAGGAAGCGACAGAACCGGTGTTGATGATATGACCGTAACCGTTCTTCTTCATATCCTGTACGAAATAGTATGTCAATGATACCAGGGCCTTGTTGTTGAGATCGATCATGCCGAGTGCCTTATCCAGATCGGATTCGATGAAGGCACCGTAGTCTCCGTATCCGGCATTGTTGATCAGGACGGTGACTGTATATCCTTTATTCTTGCAGAAATCGTAGACCGCCTTGGGATCCTTGGACAGATCACAGGCAAAGTGATCCACTTCGATATGGTATTCTTCGATGAATTCCTCTTCGATCTGTTTCAGAAGATCTTCTCTTCTGGCGACCAGGATCAGGTTGTATCCGCGGTAGGCAAACTGTCTCGCAAACTCTTTTCCGATCCCGGAAGATGCTCCGGTGACTAATACAGCTTTCATATCATTCCTCCAGCGATTTCGCGATCGCTTCCAGTTTATTCAGACGGTGCTTCATCCCCGATTTGGAGATGGCATCGCCATAAGCCTTCTGATAGGCCTCACACAGTTCACTCAGGGAGTGGTCCTGATACTTCATACGGATGTCGACGACGTTCTTCAGACGTTCATTGAGCTTGTCGTAGGCTCCGCTGTCGATGACCGTCTGCAGGTATTCGATCTGTTTCTGGGCAGCCCGTATGGTCTTGACTTCATTGGCGATCTCACAGTTGTCGATACGGCTCAGTGAATTCTTGAGATCACGGCCGATCCTTTCGTCTTCGAAACGCATCATCGCGTCATGCGCACCGATCAGTGCCAGGAAGTTGGAGACGTAGTCGGCTTTCTTGAGATAGACGACATAGCGGCTGCGGCGTTTCGCGATCTTCGCCTGCATGTCGAAGCGGGAGATCAGTTTGACGATGTAGTTGGCATAGTCAAGCTCATTCAGTGCGATCTCCAGATGATAGCTCGGATTCTGCGGATCGTTGCAGGAACCGTAGGCCAGAAAAGCTCCGCCCAGATAGGAAGAGGCACAGCAGTTCTTCGCGACGATGTCGTGTCCCGGATGGATCTCCAGGCCTCTGCTGGAATACAGACCAAGGTCTTCCAGGATCTCTTTTCCTTCCTTTTCGACTTCGATGGTATAGACGTTGTTTTTCTTGAGATTGGTCTTGCGGGCGATCTCCAGTTTCGTATCGACTTTATACAGTTCTTTTAACAGGAACATCGCTCTTCTGGCAGCGGTGACGCTCTCACTTCGGATCACGATCCCGAAGCTGCCTCTGGCGATCTTCAGGGAACTGGTCAGCTGGATCAATGCGCTCAGCTGCGCCTTCTGGCAGTGTTTCTCCAGATCCCTTGCGGCGATCTCCTGTTTGATCTCTGTCGTATAGGACATCAGAGGATGCTCTCCAATGCTTTGGCGATCTTCTTCGGATCGTGACGGACCAGACCTCTGTCAAAATTGAGGAGATCGAATCTCAGGACCTTCACTCCGCTGTTACCGTTGTCTTTCACTTCGATGGAATCCTCTTCGGCATAGCGAAGCAGGATCTCTTCCGGGATCCTGTCATTGTGCATGATGACCGTATCCACTTCCGTTTCGTGCTGACGGAAGGCATCCAGATGATCCTTCAGATCGTAATTATAGGTCTCGTTGGACTGCGTCATACAGTTGGCAAAATAGATCTTCTGGACCTTGCTTCTGTTTAACGCTTCATTGATGCCCGGAATGATCGTATTCGGCAGGATGGACGTATACAGGGAGCCGATCCCGTAGATGATCAGATCGGCCCTGTCGATCGCTTCGATCGCTTCCTCGTTGGCCTTCACGTCCTGCTGATAAAAGACGTTTTTGATGTGATGGATGTAACTTGGGATATTGGCTTCGCCCTTGACGATCGTATCGTCATCCATGCGGGCAAACAGCGTGACGTTCTGAAGCGTGGACGGAATGATGTTGCCGTTGACTTTCAGCATTTCCGAAGTGATGCGGATCGCTTCATGAAAAGACCCGGTCATATTGGTGAGGGCCGTCAGGATCAGATTGCCCAAGGAATGACCGGCAATATCCATGTTGTCTTCCCCTTCGAAGCGATAGTTCATCAGGTCGTGAAGCAACGGCTCGCTGTCCGAAAGGGCCAGAAGGACGTTCCGTACGTCTCCCATAGCCGGAATGGTGTATCTTCTGCGGATCCTTCCCGTGGATCCCCCGTCATCCGCAACGGTGACGATCGCGGAGATGTCGATATTCGGAATGTTCCGGATCCCTCTCAGGATCGTGGAAAGACCGTGGCCTCCGCCTAAAACGACTACATTTTTCATCGCAGTTCCCTGTGTGCGATATAGCACATGTATTTCTCTTTATAATAGCCGTACAGATAGTTGGCGATCGTGACGCTTCTGTGCTGACCGCCGGTACAGCCGATACAGATCGTGAGGTGTCTCTTCTCTTCGTTATCGTAGGCCTTGAACATGAAATCCAGGTAGGCGATGGCCTTCTTCAGATAGCGCTGCGTCAGTTTGGAATTCAGGACATATTCCTGGACCGGCTTGTCGTTGCCGGTCTTGTTTCTGAGTTTCGGAACATAGAACGGATTTTCCAGCATCCTGACATCCAGTACCACATCCGCATCATCCGGGACGCCGTTCTTATATCCGAAAGATTCGAACGTGATCGCCAGATTGTTGAAGTCATCGTATTCCAGGATCCTGTCCAGGATCTCCTTGTGCTGCTTGTTCGTGAGATTGGTCGTATCGACGATGTGGACATTGAGTTTCCGGAAGCGGTTCAGGATGTCCTTTTCGATGTCGATCGCCTCTTCCAGAGTCGAAGCTCTGTTGGCTGTCACCAAAGGATGGACACGGCGGGTGAACTTGTAGCGGTTGATGATCGCATCCCTGGAGGCATCCAAAAGGATCAGCTTGGAATCGTAGTCCGAGTTTTCCAGGAGATTGTAGAATTTTTCCAGATCGCTCAGACCGATCGTCAGAGCGACTTTCTGATAGCGGATGGAATCCGAAGTCTTGATCAGTTCGATCAGATCCGGAAGCAGTTCCGGCGGATACTGGTCGATACAGGTAAAACCCATATCCTCGAGGATGTTCGAGGCAGTCGATTTTCCCGCGCCGGAGATACCGCTGATAAGTACCAGTTTCCTCATACTTTCATTATATAACACACTTTATGGTGTATCTTATTCGAATCGGATGAATCTGTCGATGTTTTTGTTGATGAGATCCATACATTTCGGAGTCAGAAGATAGGTGATGACCGTACCCAGTCCGATCTGCCCCCGGAAGATGACCGTACCGAGAAGGAAGATCGCATCGCAGACGTATTTCACATAGATGAATTTCCATCCCCTGGCATATACGAAGGAATACATGAAAGCCTCATAGGCTCCCATGCCCAGGTCGGCGTGGATGATCATCTCCGCACCTAATGATATGAGCAGGATACCGATCAGGACGTAGAGGATGCGTACGACGAGGTTCTGGGTCTGCGGGACCAGATTGTATACCAGGTCGATCGGAAACTGCACCAGCAGCATCGAAAGCACCGTACCGATCCCGACCGTCTTCTTCGATCTCAGATAGGCATAGATGACCATCAGGATCTCGATGATCGTGGTCATCTGTCCGAACGTGACATAACCCAGAGTCCGCGCAAAAGCCTCGTTGAATCCGGCCATGCAGTCGGTCCCGAGCGCCGCTGCCGTATCGATGGCGACACCTGCGCCGAGGAAGAAGATCCCCAGCAGGGTCACAACGAAACGTTTCATCTTACTTTTCATCTCTGAGTTCATACAGTATATCCCTCAATTCTGCAGCCCGTTCAAAGTTGAGTTGTTTTGCGGCCTGTCTCATCTCGGCTTCGATGGATGCCATCATCTTTTCCTTCTCCGCCTTGGAGTGACGGTGTTTCTGACGGTACTTCATCGACATCTCTCTGGTCTCCTTGGAATGGATGACCTCGGAGATCTCCTTGACGATGGAGCGAGGCGTGACATTGTGTTCTTCGTTGTATCTTTCCTGGATCGATCTCCTACGGTTGGTCTCATCGATCGCCGTCTTCATGGAATCGGTGATACTGTCCGCATACATGATGACCCGTCCGTTGACGTTTCTCGCCGCTCTGCCGATCGTCTGGATCAGGGAACGGGATGATCTTAGGAAACCTTCCTTGTCCGCATCGAGGATGGCGATCAGGGATACTTCCGGGATATCCAGTCCTTCTCTGAGCAGGTTGATACCGACCAGGATGTCGTATTTTCCGCTTCTCAGGTCGTGGATGATCTCGCTTCTTTCCAGGGTCTTGGTCTCATGATGCAGATAGGCGACCTTGAAGTTCTGCTTCCGGAAATAATCCGTCAGATCTTCCGCCATCTTGACGGTCAGGGTCGTGACCAGGGTACGTTCCCCGCGCTCGATGTTCTTGCGGATCTCTTCCATCAGATCGTCGATCTGACCGCTCGTCCTTCGTACTTCGACCGTCGGATCCAGAAGTCCGGTCGGACGGATCAGCTGTTCGATCGGCTTTCCGCTGTGTTCCAGTTCGTAGTCTCCCGGAGTGGCAGACATATAGATCCTCGGTGCAGGGAGCTCTTCCCATTCCTCGAAGGTCATCGGACGGTTCTCCAGTGCGCTCGGAAGGCGGAATCCGTATTCCACCAGAGTCAGTTTACGCTGATGGTCACCGTTGTACATACCGCGGATCTGCGGGAGAGAGACGTGAGACTCATCGACGACGATCAGGAAATCGTCTCCGAAGTAATCGAAAAGATTGTACGGTCTCTGTCCCGGTACACGGTGGTCGATATGCATCGCATAGTTTTCGATACCGGAACACATCCCCATCTCTCTGAGGGCTTCGATATCGTAGCGGCAGCGCTGTTCCAGTCTCTCATATTCCAGCATCTTCCCCTTCTCTTTAAAGTAGGCAAGACGTTCTTCCAGTTCCTTTTCGATGTTGTCGCAGGCGATCAGAAGATCGTCATGATTGCGGGCATAGCCGCTGGCCGGGAAGAAGGAATAGACGGTATAGCCGTTCTGGACTTCCTTGGTCACGGGATCGATCTCGGTGATCCGTTCCACTTCGTCATCGAACATCTCTACCCGGATGATGAACTTGTCGGTATGTCCCGGACAGATCTCGATGACATCGCCTTTTACGGAAAAAGTTCCGCGGAGCTTGTCCATATCGTTGCGCTGATACTGCATCGTGATCAGTCTCTTGATCAGTTCCTGACGGTCGATGATCTCTCCCGTCTTCAGCGTAAAAAACATGTCCTTGTAGTCTTCCGGATTGCTTCCGGCATAGATACAGGCGACCGATGCCACGACGATGACGTCTCTTCGTTCCAGGAGGGAGTTGTATGCGGACATCCTCAGCATATCGATCTCATCGTTGGTGACTGCGTTCTTTTCGATGTAGGTATCCGTTTTCGGCATATAGGCTTCCGGCTGATAGAAATCGAAGTTGGAGATGAAGTACTCCACCGCATTCTCCGGAAACAGTGCCTTGAATTCCGAATAGAGCTGACCTGCCAGAGTCTTGTTGTGGGCAAAGATCAGCGTCGGTTTGTTGACTTTCTGTATGACGTTGGCGATCGTAAACGTCTTTCCCGTACCGGTCGCACCGAGCAGGACCTGCTCGTGTTTTCCGGCTTTCAGGCCTTCGACCAGCTGTTCGATGGCTGCCGGCTGATCGCCCATCGGTTTATAATCGGAAACGAGTTTAAACAGTTTTTCACTCATATCTCTATTATACAGAAGAAAGGAAGGTTTCCCTTCCTTCATTACCACTTATTTGCGACCTTCTCGGCGAACCCGAGCAGATCCTTTATCTCGACCTTTGTCCCGTCATCGAGGATACAGGTCCCGGTAAACTTTCCGAAGACCTGATGCTGGTTGGAACCAAGTATGACAAAGTCCGTATTGGCTGCCCGATCCATGACCGGCTTAAAATCCATCTCGAAACGTCCGTCATCGGAAGTGAACTTCCACGGAGACAGGAAATCGTCCTTTCCATCCTTTGTCGGGATATGGAACGTGACCTGTGAGAGCTTGTGTGCCTTCCCGTCCCAGAACAGCATATTCTCGCTGGCTGCCGAAGTATCTCCGAAGCCGTAGCCGATATTGAATCCGAAACGGTGACCTTCGACCATCCCGGAAGCGGAGCCCCAGTACCAGGTGTTCTTGTAGGTCCAGACGCCCCTGCCCCAGTCCAGAGTACCGAAGCTGTTCTCTTTTTCGAAAAGGTATTCCTTCCCGTCAAAGACGACCTTGCCCTGTGCAGGCATGCAGTTGATCTTCTGGTTGTAGTAGAAGTGGACTTTACTCTCTTTGTAAGGTGTCACGATGACCATCGATTCGTCATGCGGATCGATCAGTTCGATCGTCCCTTCGATCGGTTTCCCATCCAGGAAATCGTCCATCCTGAACTTCAGGATCCGTCTGTCCTCTTCCTTTTTGAATTCGATGAAGTAGCCCTTTCCGTCTCCTCTGACATCTCCTTTTTCCGAAGAAGCCGGGAAGTTGCGTTTGCCTAAAGTCATGAACTTCATCGAGGAATTCGTATGTTCCCATGGCTTGCGGAAGTCAAGGAGAGAGATCGAATCCAGCGCCATATAGGAGTTGTCATCGACCGTCAGAGCGACACCGAAATCCTCGTTATATACCAGATAGTAGTCCCATTCCTTGATACGCAGGGAAGGTGCTTTGATCGCCTTGCGGTCATAGTCGAGGATCAGTTTCCGGGCATAGCCCGTTTCGATCAGATGACCGTTTTCATCCAGCAGAGGGTGTCTTTCAATGATCTCATGTTGCATCGTCGTGTTTCCTTTCAGGTAATCGTAGACTCGTTTATCGATCATCTGCTTCATATCCTCATAATCATCGAGATGATCCCGGATATAGGTGGAACTGATCGGCATCTCTTCCAGGTCAAGGACCGTATAGTTCGTCTTATGCAGACTCGCCATATTCGCATCGATATCGATCCCTTCCCTTCTGACGACCAGGAAATCATATCTCAACAGGTATTCATATTCCTTCCATTCCTGAAACCGCGGCAGGTTGTCCGCCCCGAGGATCAAGGAGAAGGAAGTATCTTTATAGTCTTTTTCCAGCTGTTCGAAGATCTGATGGGTATAGGGATAGGCATTGTAGCGATGATCGATGATCATTCCCTTCTCCCTGACCAGTTCCAGCATGGCGATCCTCTGTTCCAAAGGAAGCAGGTCGGTCTTATGCCAGTAGTTTCCGGTCGCGATGATCAGGACCTCATCTGCCAGGCCTTCCTTCAGGACTTCGCGGGCGATCGCGATATGTCCCCGATGGACCGGATTGAACGATCCGCAATATACACCGATCTTCTTCATTTGCGATAGACCGGTGTATGGAACTTGTGCGCTGCCTTTCGATGCAGTTCTTCGATCTTCTTCTCGGCTTCTTCCCCTACTTCTTCGCCGTTGATGACTCTGGCGATATCACTGTAGCGGACACCGAGCTTGTCTTCATCGCTCAGTCCGGAAATGCCGTCGTCCGGAGTGCGGTAGAGGACCTTTTCCGGTACGCCGATCACTTCTCCGACCTGGATGACTTCCTCCACGGTCAGACCGTAGATCGGAGCGATATCGTAAACGGAATCGCCGCCTTTGGTGAAGTAGCCGACATAGAGTTCGCAGGCATTGGATGTGCCCGGAACGATATAGGTCCCTCCCCTTGTCGCAGAAAGAAGAGCTGCCATATAGTAGACCGAAGCCATACGGAACCTCGGTTTGATATTGATATCGGAATTCTTTGTTTCCTCATCGGTAAACTCTCCGAGCTTGCCGACCTGGACCTTGAAGGAATCGTAGACATCGGTCAGGTCGATGTTGAGAAACTCAAAACCGAACTTCTCTGCGACCAGTTTCGCATCCGCCGCATCCGCTTCCTTGGAGTGGCACGGAAGCGTGATACCAACGACGTTCTCGGATCCGAGAGCCTTGCACATGAGCCCGGCGACCACACCGGAATCCTTGCCTCCGGAGATCCCCAGGACAGCACCTTTCAGATGGTTCTTTTCATAGTAATCACGAATGAACGTGATGATCTTTTCTGTTTCTCTTACTGCATCAAACATCTTTCTTTACCTCATTTTCCATACGCCAGTCGATACTTCTCTGCAGGTAATCGACATATTCCTGATTCTTGCACATGCTCTTGCCTTCCACATCGGAGATCTTCGCGACGTCCTGGCCGTTGCACTTGGTCACTTTCATGACGATATTGAGTGCCTTCTGGCTGGTATCGTTGGACAGATAGGTCCCGATCCCGAAAGCGACCTTGCAGGAATCCTTGAAGTGGCGGTAGATCTTCGTCGCCTTTTCGAAATTCAGGCTGTCGGAGAATAAGAGAGTCTTCGTTTTGGCATCGACACCGAGGAATTCATAGTGCTTCAGCATCTTCTCGCCCCAGACGATCGGATCGCCGGAATCGTGACGGACACCGGAGAACAGTGTCGCAAAGGTCAGACGGAAGTCTCTCAGGAAGCAGTCTGTCGTGATCGTATCGGTCAGTGCCGTTCCGTTGAGGACGCCGTATTCACTGACCCAGGCATCCAGTGCGAAATAGTTGGAATAAGCCGGATTGTGTCTGTGATCTCCCTGACCGACACACATGATCCATTCATGTGCCATCGTTCCGACCGGAGTCAGTCCGTATTTCTTCGCCAGATAGACATTGGATGTACCGACGAAGCGGGATCCTTCGACCTTGGCTTCCGCCAGTTCCCTGACGATGTAGTCCTGTGCTTCACCGGACAGCCTTCTTCTTAGTCCGAATTCGGAATAGGAACCCAGTTCATATTCCCCTGCCTTCAGCTTCGCGATCTTTTCAGCTGCCTTCTTTCGGAAATCCGCAAACAGCTCATCATAGTCGTAAGCCATGCGGAAGTAGACTTCATTGACGATGGCCAGGGTCGGCACTTCATACATGGATGTATTGAGCCAGGTACCGAAGGTCTCCAGAGACAGGTCTCCGTTTTCATCCACGGAGATATGGAAATCTTCATAACGCGGTTCCCATAATCTCAGGAAGTCCACATAGCTTCCCTTGATCCAGCGGATGTCATTGAGATACTGCAGTTCCTCTTCGGTAAAACGCAGACCGCAGTACAGCTTGATCTGATGCCGGATCTCTTCGATCATCTCCGGTGTGAAACGGACGTCTTCGTTGCGGCATTTGAACGTCCAGGTCGTCTTATAGTCAGAATAGTGATGATAGATAGCCTGTCCCATGGAGAACTTGTAGAGATCGTTCTCCAGCAGGCTCTGAATGATCTGTTGCATATTAAAACCTCTTTACTCTTCTATATTATAGCTCAGATCCACAGAAGATATGTTATGATGAATCCGGCGGTTTTGGCACATCTGAAGCCGTGAAACAGTAAAAACTGCATAAAAATCGCATTTTTCCCTTGATTTTGAACTTGAGATTTTGATAATATTAAAAAGCTGACAGATCCGAAAGGATCTATATATAAGTCAGGAATGTGGCACACCTGTAAGAGTGTGCATAAGAAGAAAGGAGAAACGAAATGCCAACAATCAATCAGTTAGTAAGAAAAGGCAGAACTGCGAGAACATTCAAGTCAAAAGCTCCGGCTCTTAATAAAGGCTACAACTCTTTAAAGAACCGTTCCATCGATCTGGCTTCTCCGCAGAAAAGAGGCGTCTGCACCCGTGTCGGTACGATGACTCCGAAGAAGCCGAACTCAGCCTTGAGAAAGTATGCGCGTGTCCGTTTATCCAACGGTATGGAAGTTACAGCTTACATTCCGGGTATCGGTCACAACCTTCAGGAACACTCTGTCGTCATGATCCGTGGCGGACGTGTCAAGGACCTTCCTGGTGTGCGTTATCACATCATCAGAGGTACCCTCGACTGCGCCGGTGTCGACGGAAGAAAACAGGGCCGTTCCTTATACGGCGCTAAAAAGCCAAAGTAAACATGAAAGGAGATTAAACAATGCCTAGAAAAGGACATATTGCGAAGCGAGATGTATTGGTAGATCCGATCTACAATTCCAAGCTGGTGACGCGCTTAATCAACAAGATCATGTTAGATGGTAAAAAAGGCGTCGCACAGAACATCCTCTACAATGCATTCGATATCGTAGAAAAGAAAACAGGTCAGCAGCCGATGGAGGTGTTCGAAAAAGCACTGGACAACGTCATGCCTGAACTGGAACTGAAATTGAGAAGAGTCGGTGGTGCAAACTACCAGGTCCCTGTCGAAGTTTCCGATGAGAGAAGACTGACTCTCGGACTCAGATGGATCGTCAATTACTCCAGACTGAGATCCGAAAGGACCATGGAAGAAAGACTCGCTGCCGAGATCATTGATGCTTCTAACGGTGTAGGTCAGTCCGTCAAGAAGAAGGACGACACTCACAAGATGGCAGAAGCAAACAAAGCATTTGCACATTACCGCTGGTAATAGAAAGGATACGTTATGGCACGTCAATATACTTTAGATAATACGAGAAATATTGGCATCATGGCGCATATCGATGCAGGCAAGACCACCTGTACCGAAAGAATTCTCTTCTTTACCGGAAAAACACACAAGATCGGTGAAACACACGATGGTGCCAGCCAGATGGACTGGATGGAACAGGAACAGGAGAGAGGTATCACGATCACTTCCGCTGCAACGACAACGTTCTGGAAGGGATCCAAACATCAGCTTCCTGCGACCCGCATCAACATCATCGATACCCCGGGACATGTCGACTTTACCGTCGAGGTCGAAAGATCTCTGCGTGTCCTGGACGGCGCCGTAACTGTATTGGATGCCAAGGCGGGTGTCGAGCCTCAGACAGAGACTGTCTGGAGACAGGCTTCGACCTATCACGTTCCAAGGATCGTCTTCGCAAACAAGATGGATGCGACCGGTGCGGACTTCATGATGTCCGTCAAATCGATCGGTGACAAGCTGGCTGCCAATGCGGCTGCCATCCAGATGCCGATCGGAGCGGAAAACACTTTCCGCGGTATCATCGATCTGGTTGAAAGAAAACAGTACATGTACGGAGATGACTCCGGTACGGATATCCGTGAATCGGCGATCGACGCACAGTACGAAGATGAAGCGGAACTGCTCAGAAGCGAGCTCATCGAAAAGCTCTGTGATTACGATGATGAACTGATGGAGATCTTCCTTGACGGACAGGATCCGGATGTCAAACTGATCAAGAGAGCGATCCGTAAAGCTGTTCTGACTTCCGAATTCTTCCCGGTCCTCTGCGGATCCGCATACAAGAACAAGGGTATCCAGCTCCTGCTGGATGCAGTCGTCGAATATCTCCCTTCTCCGCTGGATGTCCCGGCGATCAAGGGAACGACGAAGTTCGGCGATGAAGCAGAACGCCACGCAAGCGATGATGAACCGTTTGCCGCACTGGCATTCAAGGTCATGACCGACCCGTTCGTCGGAAGACTCACCTACTTCAGAGTCTACTCAGGTATCGCCAAGGCCGGATCCTATGTGCTCAATGCGACCAAAGACGCAAAGGAAAGATTCGGAAGACTGGTGCAGATGCACGCAAACCACCGTGCCGACATCGAAGAAGTCGACGCAGGTGACATCGCCGCTGCAGTCGGACTGAAGAATACGACGACAGGCGATACGCTCTGTGACGAAAGACATCCGATCATTCTGGAATCGATGGTATTCCCGGAACCGGTCATTCAGATGTCAGTCGAGCCGAAGACAAAGGCAGATTCCGACAAGATGGACGCTGCACTGGCGAAACTTGCCGAAGAAGACCCTACCTTCCGTACCTATACGGACGAAGAGACAGGACAGACGATCATCGCCGGAATGGGCGAACTTCACCTGGACATCATCGTCGACCGTATGAGACGTGAATTCAAGGTCGAATGCAACGTCGGTAAGCCGCAGGTCGCCTACCGTGAGACGATCCGTTCCGCAGCAGATTGTGAAGGACGCTTCGTCAGACAGTCGGGCGGACGCGGACAGTACGGTCACGTATGGATCCACTTCGAACCGAACGAGACCGGCAAGGGCTTCGAATTCATCGATGCCGTCGTCGGCGGTACCGTACCGAGAGAGTACATCAAGCCGACTGAGGAAGGCCTCAAGGCTGCCCTCGAGAACGGTCTGGTCGCCGGCTATCCGGTCGTCGACATCAAAGCGACTCTGTTCGACGGATCCTACCACGAAGTCGACTCTTCGGAAATGGCCTTCAAGACAGCTGCCAGCCTGGCACTGAAAGAAGCTGCCAAGAAGTGTAATCCGGTCATCCTGGAACCGATCATGGATGTCGAGATCACCGTACCTTCGGAGTATCTCGGAACTGTCATGGGCGATGTTACGAAACGTCGCGGACACATCAACGATCAGGAAGAAAGAGGAAACGCTGTCGTCATCCGCGCATACATTCCTCTGTCCCAGATGTTCGGTTATGCGACGGACCTGAGATCCAATACTCAGGGCCGTGGAAACTACATGATGCAGATGGATCACTACGCCGAAGTACCGGCATCCATCGCGGAAGAAATTACCAAGAAAAACGCTAGATAGCAATTGCTAAATACAGGGTTTTATCTTAAAATAGTATTGTTAAATTAGGAGGAAAAAACTTAAGATGGCTAAAGAAAAATTTGACCGTTCCTTGGAACATGTCAATATCGGTACCATCGGTCACGTTGACCATGGTAAGACGACTTTAACTGCTGCTATTACCAAGAGATTAGCTGAAAAAGGTCAGGCTGAATTCAAGGCATACAATCAGATCGACAGTGCTCCTGAAGAGAAGGCTCGTGGTATCACGATCAACACCGCTCACGTTGAATACAAGACAGCTAAGAGACACTATGCCCATGTTGACTGCCCGGGACATGCCGACTACATCAAGAACATGATCACCGGCGCTGCACAGATGGATGGAGCTATCCTGGTCGTTGCAGCAACTGATGGACCGATGCCTCAGACTCGTGAACACATCCTGTTAGCCAGACAGGTAGGCGTTCCTTACATCGTCGTATTCCTTAACAAGTGCGATATGGTCGACGATCCAGAACTGATCGACTTAGTCGAAATGGAAGTCAGAGAACTTCTCAACGAGTACGGATTCCCAGGTGATGATACTCCGATCATCCGTGGTTCCGCATTAAAGGCTCTGGAAGGTGATCCTCAGTGGACTCCTGCAATCGACGAACTGCTCGATGCCTGCGATAACTACATTCCGTCTCCGGCAAGAGAAATGGATAAGCCATTCCTTATGTCCGTCGAAGATGTCTTCACGATCTCCGGTCGTGGTACAGTCGCTACAGGTAGAGTTGAACGTGGTGTCGCTCATCTGAACGACCAGGTCGAAATCGTCGGTTTAAGAGAAACAAGATCTACTGTCATTACCGGTCTGGAAATGTTCCACAAGCAGCTGGATCAGGCTGAAGCTGGTGATAACATCGGTGCTCTGCTCCGTGGTGTCAACCGTGATGAGATCGAAAGAGGACAGGTCCTTGCAAAACCGGGTTCCGTTACTCCGCACACTCAGTTCCATGCTCAGGTTTACGTCCTGACCAAGGATGAAGGCGGAAGACATACTCCGTTCGTTACTAACTACCGTCCGCAGTTCTATTTCCGTACAACAGACGTAACCGGTATCGTCAAGGGTTTAGGCGGTGCTGAAATGGTTATGCCTGGTGACCACGTCGAAATGGAAGTTGAACTGATCGCTCCGATCGCTATCGAAGAAGGAACTAAGTTCTCTATTCGTGAAGGCGGCAGAACAGTCGGTTCCGGCTCTGTTACGAAGATCATCAAATAATCTGACAAAAGTTCAAAAACAAAGGAAAACCTTCCGGTGACGGAAGGTTTTTTTGTTCTATAATGATGTTATGAAACTGATACTGCTGATACTGTTACTGCTGATCCTTCTCTATCTCTTCCTTCTGCATCCGAATACGAAACGCAAGGAAAGGATGAGAGCCTACGAAAGAAGCTATATCGCACACCGCGGTCTCTTCAACAATAAAGACGTCCCGGAGAATTCCCTTTCCGCCTTCCGCAAAGCTGTCGAGAACGGATACGGGATCGAACTGGATGTCCAGCTGACGACCGATGACAGGCTCGTCGTCTTCCATGATGCATCACTGAAACGGATGACCGGCATCGATAAAGACCTGATCGAATGTTCCTACGAGGAACTTCAGGGATATCCCCTGCTGAATACGGAAGAAAGGATCCCGTTATTTGCGGATGTCCTGAAAGCGCTGAAGAAAGAGACGCCGCTGATCATCGAGATCAAGGCGGAAGGAAGATATATCGAAACGACGAAGAGGACGGTCGAAATGATGCGGAATTACGACGGACTCTACAATATGGAATCGTTCAATCCGATGGTCGTACGTTACCTGCGCATGAACGAACCGGATATCATCCGCGGCCAGCTCTCCTATGACTATGTCACGGATGGAAACAGCAGGCTTCCGTTACCGGTGAAATTCGCACTGACCAACCTGCTCCTCAATTTCTGGAACGATCCGGACTATATCGCCTATGACTGCACGAATACGAAGAACCTCTCGTTCCGTATCCTGTCGAAGCTCATGAAGGCGGAATGCGTAGCCTGGACGGTCAAATCCGAGGAGGAACTGAAACAGATCAGTCCGTGGTATCGGTGTTTCATCTTCGATTCCTTCATTCCGAAAGGATCGGATCCGACCGAACTGAAAAAATAAAACGCTCTGCACAGAGCGTTTTCTTATTGTTCAAGCTGTTTACTGTATTCCAGCATCTGTTCGAAATTCTCAAGCGACAGCTGTCCGGAAGCGTAGGTCAGGAAATGCGTGTCCGGACTGACGACGAACAGTGTCGGATATCCGGTGATCCCGCAGTAGTAGAACAGTTCCCCTTTCTCATCGATGATCGTCATGGACGCGATCTGATTCTCTTCGAGATACTTATCGATGTCATCCGGATGATCCTCGTTGATTGGAGACATGACGTAGTAACATTCCACTTCTTCATTCCTGGCAAATTCCTTGTATTCCGGCATCTCCGCATGACAATACGTACACCACGTCGTCGTAAAGTTCAGGTAGAGATACTTTCCCTTATGATCGGAAAGACGGAAGACGTTCCCTTCTCCGTCCCTCAGCTCCAGATCTCCCAGATATGCCTCGACTTCTTCCCGGGTCATCTGGTCCCCTTCTGTGACGTTTGAGACGTTTGCGGTTTCCTTTGCCTGCAGGATCGAGAGGGATGCGTTGCGGATCATATAGATCCCGAAACAGATCAGAACGATCCCCGCCAGACGAAGGGTCCATTTGAGGAGATCCTTCTTTTTGGAGAAAAGATTCAGTACTGTCGTCGTAAACAGTCCCGTGATCAGAAACGGTATGATCAGGCCCAATGCGTAGACCAGGATGTACAGGTAACCGGAGCCGGATACCGATGCGAGGAACAGTGCGTTGGCCATCATCGGTCCGATACACGGCGACCAGCCCAGAGAGAAGACAAAGCCCAAAAGGAAGGCTTTCATGAAGTTCATCTTTTCCGGATGAAGATCGAGATGCAGTCTTTTCTCTTTATCCAGAACATCGATACGGATGAGTCCGAGTTCATGAAGACCGAACAGGATCAGAAGCGTTCCGCCGATGATCGAGATGATCTCTTTATACTGTTCGATCTGATCCTTCAGGGCATTGACGGAGACCGCCAGAAGTACGAATGTCAGAGAGATCCCCAGAGTAAAAAACAGAGTCATCACAAAAACGCCAACTCTGTCATAATGTGTATTTCCTTCTTCATCCACTGTCTTGCCGTCCCCTGCCAGATATGACATGTACAGAGGGATCAGCGGCAGGACACAGGGTGACAGGAAGGACAGGATCCCTTCCAGGAAGATTCCGCCTAAAAGTTTGGGATCCATCTTACCTCAGGAACATCAGGACGATGACACCGAGAAGGATACGGTAGATCCCGAAGATCGTGAACGTATTCTTCTTCACGTAATCCAGAACGAAACGGATCATGAAGATCGAGATCAGGAAAGCGCTGATGCATCCGACCAGAAGGGTCAGGATCTCCATGAAGGAGAATGCCGCTCCATACTTCAGGATCTTCATCAGGCTGGCTCCGAACATGACCGGAATGGCCAGTTCAAAAGTGAATTCCGTGGAAGTGCTGCGGGTGATCCCCAGCAGCAGTGCACAGATGATCGTCGCACCGGAACGGGATACGCCCGGGAAAACGGCTGCGACCAGCTGTGCCAGACCGATCAGAAGGGCCTGTTTGAAGGTGATATATCTTGTGGAGTTGACCGTGAACTCTCTGTTGCGTAAAAGACCTTCGACGACGATGAATACGATCCCCACCAGCATCAGCGCTGCAGCGATCAGAGTCATCTCGTTCTCCGGTGTGATGAAGTTCACGTGGTCTTCCAGGAACAGTTCATAAATGATCGCCGGCAGACAGGCGACTGCGATCTTCAGCCAGAGGATGAAACGGTCCTTCTTCACATTGGAAAGGATCCCCTTTCCTAAAGGACGGCTCGTCTTTCCGAACGGCCAGACCTTGTTCCAGAAGATCAGAGTCAGGGCGATGATCGCACCCAGCTGAATGACGACTTCGAATACCTCCAGGAACTGGGCAGAGACTTCCAGAGGGAAGAAGATGTTCAGGATCTTCAGATGGGCGGTCGAAGAGACAGGCATCCATTCCGTGATGCCTTCGATGATGCCGAAGATGATCGCTTTCAGTACGTTCATACAGTCCTCCTAATTGAAGTTCACCAGTTCCTCTGCAGGAGGTTCCGCTTCCTTGAAACTCTTCACGTTGATGGCGCACATCTCTGTGCCCTCTTCGTTCTCGATACAGCGTGCCTCTCCTGAGATCAGATAGTATTTATTCACATCGATATCTTTCTTTTTCATTCCGATACAGGGCAAGGCGATGTCGGTGATGTCGTTTGCACAACATACCATCGCTTTTCTGCCCATGATCAGGACGTTCCTGTAGTCCTGGATCTCTCCGGCATATTTCGCCTTGATCGTGATGTTGACTTTGTCATACTTGCTCGGATTGTCGATCGCGTCCATGAACCAGAGACCGTAATCGATATCGCTGATCTCCAGATCCTTGGAAGTATCGAAGAGCTCATCTTCGATCTTGTTGGTGACGTTTCCGTCCTTGTCTTCGAAGATCAGTTCCAGATACTGATTGATCGACTTCAGGTTGTTGCGCAGATAGCGCTTGTCGATATTGTCGCTGCGGTTCAGGATGACCACTTCCGCATTGACGACATGGTTGTACAGGAACTGCCGCATGTTCTGCAGATACATCGTGAACTTCGACGCATCGATCGTAGTCAGTGTCTGAGCCAGCTCCCAGTTGCCGATAAATCCGGTATTGTAGAGGATGTTGTCGTCCTCCATGCCGTTGAGTTCCAGGAACAGGCGTTCGAACCGGTAGTTCTTATCGATCTCCTTCTGTTTTTCCAGAGTCAGGTCCTTGATGGAATCCAGATAGAGGACCTGTGTATTCGTGATCTTGAGGAACTTCTCATCATAGATCACATCTCCCTGTTCGAAACAGAGGATCAGGGTCGCTTCCCCTTCGTTGAAACGGGGATTGTACAGAGTCCCCTTGATTGCCTGTGTCTTTCCGGAATCCAGAAAACCGGAGAATACATAGACGGGCTTAGTCATGGAAGAGCTCCCGGAAATAGTCTTCATCGATCGACGTACCGATGATCGATACCAGCGAACCTTCCCTCTTGCTTCCGAGGAAGATATTGTATTCGTTCAGCACGTAGTTGAAATACATCGTTCCTTCCTCGCTCTGGACATAACCCTTGATACGGATGATGTCTTCCGGGACCTGCCTGAAGATCTCTTCAAGTTCTTCTTTTGTATAGATGTGAGTCGGTTCGATGATCTGGTTCTTGAAGATCTCGTCGTCATCGTCGTCATCGTGATGGTGGTGATCGTGATCATGATGGTGGTGTTCATGATCGTGATGATGTTCGTGGTCGTGTTCCTCTTCATCGTCGTCATCATCGTGATGGTGATGTTCGTGTTCCTCATCGACTTCCGGCAGGATATCGCCTCCGGAAACGATGACGTTCAGCAGTTCTTCGATCGTATATTCATCGATCGGTCTGGTGATCAGTTCAGCGCCTTCGTTCAGTTCTCTGACGATCTCGATCGCCGCATCGACTGTTTCCTGATCAGCGACATCCACATGGGAAAGGATGATCGCATTGGCGGAACGTACCTGATCGTTGAAGTATTCCTTGAAATTCAGGTGATACTTCCGGCAGGTCTTCACATCGACGATACAGATATGGGAAACGATACGGAAATCCGGATCGCCCTTGACGACATTGATGATCTCGGACAGTTTTCCGACACCGGAAGGTTCGATCAGAAGATCGGAAACGCCCATCTCTTCGATCTCTTCCAAAGCGTCTTCGAAATCTCCCTGCAGAGAACAGCAGATACATCCGTTATTGATCTCTCTGATATTCAGTGAGCTGTCAAAAAAAGCTCCGTCGACACCGACTTCGCCAAATTCATTTTCCAGCAGCATCACTTTTTCAAATTTCTTTTCTTTCAGCAGTTTCTGAATGAAAGTCGTCTTTCCGGCTCCCAGGAAACCCGATACGATATAAACATTAATCATGGTCTACCTCTCTCTTTCTATGGAATACGGCTTCCGGATATCCGGTCTCTTCATCGAAGATCCGTTCTGCCGTATATTCTTCCAGTATGCCAAGGACCAGCTCGCAGGTCGTATTCACGATACAGCCTTTCTCCAGATGTCCTCCGATACACCTTCCCGTTTCATCGGAAAGAGCGATATGCAGGTGACATTTTCCCTGAATGACCGTTCCGTTCAGAGATACGATCTCATAGTCTTCTTCATCCTGAAGATAAGACTGTGCCTTCGCCATGCGGATGCGCATCCCTTTGATGCATCCGACACCGATGAGGACGACTGCCGCATCGATATCCCGACAGATCTCCTCGATCGAAGCTCTGAGATCATCCCCTCTTCTGAGTCTGACAGCCAGTTCTTTCATAAACCTATTTTAACATTATAATAAAGTTGTGATAAGCGAAATACAACAGCGTCTCCTGTCGATGAAAGACGAAGGATATCTGGCATTCAGCCGTAAACTCATCCCCGATACGAAGTATCCGATGATCGGGATCCGGATGCCTGAACTGCGTTCTTTTGCGAAAGAACTGCTTCGCTCGGATATGACAGAAAAGCTGAAAGACGAATACTATGAAGAGGTCCTCCTGCATGGACTCTGTATCGGCGGATCCCGCTGTTCCTGGGCAGAGAAAAAGAGACAGATCGACTCTTTCCTTCCGCTCATCGACAACTGGGCGATCTGCGATTCTTTCGTCTCTTCATTAAACGATATCCGGAAAAACAGAGAAGATTACTATCCGACTTTAAAAGGATACCTCACCTCCGAAAAAGAATTCATACAGAGATACGCATTGGTCGTCCTGTTGAACTACTATATCGATGAGACCTATCGGGACGATCTGTATCGCATCCTTGCGAAACAGGACTATCAGGGATACTATTCGAAGATGGCCGGCGCATGGCTGTTGTCCTATCTTTTCATGTTTGATTTTGAAAAAACGCTTTCCTTCGTGAAGGAAACGAAACTCGATCCCTTCGTCTGTCAAAAAGGAATCCGGAAAGCCCTGGATTCCTATCGTCTCGATGAGAAACAGAAACAGATCTTAAAGACACTCAACTGAACAGACCCGTTCCGGTTCTTCCGGGATCGGAGCTTTTCTTCCGATCTCCGTCACGAAGATGATCGCCGCGTACGGAGCCAGATCGATCCCGATGGACTGAGACATCCCATGTGCCTTGATATGGGATGAGACCAGTTCATTTTCATTTACGTTGTTGCATCCGGAATAGATATCCTTTTCGGAATTGATCAGTTCCCGGTAATGACCGGAAAAAGGTACCCCGATCCGATAGTCTGTATAGGAGATCGGACGCATGTTCAGGACGATCACGAAACAGTGATCCTCATCGTAACGGGTATAGATATAGACTGACTGACGGTAGTTGTCCGCATCGATCCACTGAAAGAACGATCTGTCGTAGTCGTAGGCATAGAACGCCTTGTAGGTACGGTAGATCTGACACAGATCGCGGAAATAGCGGTGGAAAGAATCGTGCATCGGATACTTCAGAAGTTCCCAGTCGAGTCCCCTCTTTTCATCGAATTCCCTCATCATCGCCATATCGTTGCCTAAGAAGTTCAGTTTCTTTCCCGGATGGGTAAACATATACAGATACAGGTTCCGGCACTGCGCGAAGCGTTCTTCATAGGAGCCCCACATCTTTTCGACGATCGTCTTTTTCAGGTGGACGACTTCATCGTGGGAGAACGGAAGGAGATACTTTTCCGAATAGAAATAAGCCATGGAGAAGGTCAGCTGATTGTGACGGTATTCCCTCTCCTCCGGAGAAACGGAATAATAGGACAGTGTATCGTGCATCCAGCCGAGATCCCAGGTATAGTCGAAACCGAGTCCTCCTTCATTGACCGGTCTCGTGATACCGGGATAGTCCGTCGAATTCTCTGCGATCAGGATGACGTTTGGATCCATCGTCTTGATCGTACAGTTGAAACGTTTCAGGAATTCCAGTCCGTCCCTGTTTTCTCCCCTGTTTCTGTCTCCGTTGAGATAGATCATATCGGATACCGCATCCATGCGCAGTCCGTCAAAATGGAACTCCTTCAGGAAATATGTGGCGGAGGAAAGCAGGAAGCTGTTGACCGGGCCTTTGGACAGATCGAAACTGTAGGATCCCCATTGCGATGACTGACGGTCTTTCTCCTCATACTCGTAACAGGCCTTCCCGTCAAAATGTCCCAGACTGAAACCGTCTGTCGCGAAATGAAGACAGGAGATGTCCAGGATGACACCGATCCCGTTCTGATGGCAGGCATCGATCAGTTCCTTCAGTTCATCCGGAGATCCGTAACGGCTGGTCGGCGAAAAGAAACCGCTGGCCTGATAGCCCCAGGATCCGTCATACGGATGTTCGGACAGAGGCATCATCTCGATGTGGGTATACCCCATCTTCTTTACATAAGGGATGAGCTCTTCTTTCAGCTGAAGGTAGCTGGAGAATTCATAGATGTGATGAAAACCGTTGAGATGGACTTCGTAGATGTTGAGAGGATCCTCATAGGAGAACCTCCTTCGTGCCATGTAGGCATCGTCTTCAAAGACGTATTTCCCTTCATACATGATCGATGCGTTTGCGGGACGTCTCTCCGAATAGAAGGCATAGGGATCGGATTTATCACAGAAGGTCTTCTCGTCGGAATAGATGCGATAGCGGTAACTGTAGATGCATTCGCAATCCGGGATATAAAGATGCCAGATCCCTCTGGGATCGCACTTCTCCATGGGATAGAATACCCTGAAGTCTTCTCTGGAGAGGAAGACCTCGACTCTGAAGGCATGAGGAGCCCACAAGTAAAACTCGACACCTGTGCCGAGTTTGTGACAGCCCATGTATTCATAGGCGTGAGTATCGATCCCGTAGAAGAAGTAATCGAGATTCATTTCTGTTCCAGTACTCTGCGATACAGATCTTCGTATTCCCTGGCTGACTTGGCAAAGGAAACATCATATCTCATCGCATTCCGGATCAGCATCTTCCATCTGTCCGGATAGTCCGTATACTGCGTGTAGGCGTATTCGAATACCTTCACCAGATCATAGACGGAGTAAGGTCCGAATGAGAATCCGGTACCGGAACCGGTGTATTCATTGAGCGGTTCCACGGTATCCTTGAGTCCGCCGGTCTCTCTGACGAGCGGCAGTGTACCGTAACGCATCGAGATCAGCTGAGAGATCCCGCACGGCTCAAACAGGGAAGGCATCAGAAGCATATCCAGGCCTGCATACATACTGTGAGCCAACGCTTCGTTGTATCCGCAATAGTATACGAACCTGCCCTTGTTTTCGTTTTCCAGCATGCGGAAGGCGTATTCGTATTTGGATTCACCCGTTCCCAGGATAGCGATCTGAACGTTGTGTTTCAGCATCTCCGGGATGGCTCCCAGGAAGATATCGGCGCCTTTCTGGAAGGTCAGTCTTGAGACCATTCCTACCAGCATCGCATCCGGACGGACTTCCAGTCCGAGTTCCTTCTGCAGGGCTGCCTTGTTCAGGCGCTTGCCGCTGAGGTAATTGCGGGTGTAGTAGTTCTTGGCGATATTCTTATCCGTATTCGGATCGAAGAGATCCGTATCGATCCCGTTCACGATACCGCAGAGATCATCCTTGCGGTATCTCAGGATCATATCCAGATTATAGCCGTATTCCGGTGTCTGGATCTCCTTGGCGTAGGTCCTGGAGACCGTCGTCACGTAATCCGCAAAGACGATACCGATCTTCATGAAGTTGCAGGAATCGTTGTAGCGCAGATCGCCGTTCTCGTAGTACTTGTAGTCGAATGCGAGACAGTCGAAGAGGACCTGCTTGTCATACTGGCCCTGATATGCCAGGTTGTGGATCGTCAGGATGTGCTTGATCTTGCGGATCGATTCGATCGCATTGTAACGGATCTTGCACAGAGCAGGAAGGATCGCGGTGTGGTAATCGTGTTCGTGACAGATATCCGGATAGTAATCCAGCTTGATCATCATCTCCAGGACGGCACAGTTGAAGAAGGAGAACCTTGCGGCATCATCGGAATATCCGTAGACACCGTCCCTGTCAAAGAAGGTATCGTTCTCGATGAACAGGTATTCGACACCTTCATTGATGTAGGAATAGACATTGGCTTCTTCGTTGATGTAGCCGCTGCGTACATAGATGTGATCCAGATATTTCAGACCGTCATAGTACTTTTCCTTGATGGTCTTGAACAAAGGCATGACGACACGGACTTCGAAGCTGTCTCTGTCCAGTGCTTTCGGCAAGGCATAGACGACATCGGCCAGTCCGCCGGTCTTGACAAACGGAAGCGATTCAAAGGATACAAAGAGGACGCGGTTCATCAGATACGGTCTCCTCGTTTAATGTAGATCGGCTCTTCCTTCGTGCCTTTCAGATCCTTGATATGAGTGATGATGGACAGACGGTCGACAACGGCACATTCCAGTTTGACATTCTTGTCGATGAGAGTGTCCGGCATGATGACGGAATCCTTGACGACAGCGCCTTCCTTGATGATGACGTTTCTGCCGATGACGGAATTGATGACCGTTCCTTCGATCTGACAGCCGTTGGCAACGATCGAACCGTTGACTTTGGCCGACGGCTTGTAGAGGGTCGGACAGGAGTCGTTGGTCATCGTATAGATCGGCCAGTCTTCATTGATCAGTTTCAGCATCTCTTTTTCCTTCTTGATCTGCATATTGGCATCGTAGTAAGCCTTCAGCGTAGAGATGCAGGCACAGAAACCGTGATGCTGATAAGCACCGATCTTCAATACCTTGGCAGAATCGGCGATGATATCGGACAGGGAATACAGGCTCGATGTCGCAGCGGCTTCATCCACCAACTGCTTGAAGGTCAGTGTCGGCATGATGTAAGTCTCCAGGGAGACGTTTCCATTCTTGTATTTGCCCCGGTTCTTATGGAACTTGGTGACTCTCTTGTTTTCATCGAGAGACAGGATATCGCCCATCAGATAGTTCTGATCGGTATCCGTAGCCTTCTGATAGAGGACCGTGATATCGTTCTTGGAAGCGATGTGGTAGCTCAGCATCTCGCTGAAATCCTGTTTGAAGATGAAGTGGGACGGTGCGATCACGACATAGGAAGAATTCTCGATATCGACGAATTCCATATAGGTCTTGAACGCCTGGATGTCCACATTGAACAGTTCGTTGTTTCCGAAATTGTTTTCTCCGTGGAGGAGATGGATCTTTCCTCTCTTGGAGTTGATATTGTAACTGGTCCGGGTGATATGTTCAACGATCGAACGCGGTCTGTTCTTGATATAGACCTTGATCGAATCGATGCCCGAGTTCGTGAAGTTCGACAGCATGAAGTCGATGACCCGGTAACGTCCCAGGATCGATGCCGCCGAGATCGGACGGAAATCCTCGATGCCCTTGACATAGACATACGAAGGTTCGAAATTCAGTAAACCTAAAACTTTACTCATGATTTTCACCTACCTTTGCGATCAAAGCCTTGGATACCAGCAAGATCTCATCCGAATTCTTCTTGCCCAGTACCATACCTTCCGGGATCCGGATGCCGTCAGCGACCAGACATCTGGTCAGTTTCGCATTCTTTCCGACGACAGCATCGTTCATGATGACACCTTCCGTTACCTTTGCGCCTTCTTCGATCCTCGCACCGGAGAAGATGACCGAATGGTTCACTTCGCCGTTGATGACCGCACCCTGGGTGATAAAGGCGTTGTTCAGTTTCGCCTTGTTTCCGATACACTGCGGTGTCGCACTCGCATCATCGGTATAGATCTTCCAGCTCGGATCGAAGAGATCCAGACCGCTGTTGTCTTTCAGGAGGTCCATATTGGCTTCCCAGAGGGAATCGATCGTTCCGACATCCTTCCAGTAGCCCTTGAAACGGTAGGCCTGCAGTTTCAGACCGTCGTTCAGATAGGCCGGAATGATGGTCTTTCCGAAGTCGTGTGCCGACTCACTGTTCTTCGCATCGTCTTTCAGATAACGGCGCAGCGTCCGGTAATTGAAGATGTAGACACCCATGGATGCCAGATTGGATTTCGGCTCTTTCGGTTTCTCTTCGAATTCCACGATACGGTCCGTCTTATCAGTATTCATGATACCGAAACGGCTGGCCTCTTTCATCGGAACTTCGATGACTGCGATCGTCGCTTCCGCCTTGGATTCGATGTGCTTCTGCAGCATCTTCTCATAGTTCATCTTGTAGATGTGATCTCCCGAAAGGACCAGAACGTATTCCGCTTCTTCCTGATCGAGGAAGTCGAGGTTCTGATAGATGGCATCAGCCGTGCCGTTGTATAAGCCCAGACCGGTCTCATCCTTCTCCCTTGGCGAAAGCACATAAACACCGCCGCCCTTTGAATCCAGTCCCCAGGTGGAACTTCGAGCACTGTAAGAGCTCAACAGGATCGATTCGTACTGAACGAGGACGCCGACTGTCGAAATGTGAGAGTTCGCGCAGTTGGACAGTGCGAAATCGATGATCCGATACTTGCCGCCGAAATGGACTGCCGGCTTCGCGACTTTTTTGGTCAGGTCAAAAAGCCTGGAGCCTCTTCCTCCCGCAAGTATCATTGCTACCATATTATTCTTTTTCATTGATAATACCCCTTAATGATTACTTTTATTATACAACATCATTTCCTGCATATCACGAGAGAATAAGGCTCTGCCCTGACTGAGTCGCTTTGGACCTCACAGAGTCCCTCATGATCGAGGATGATGTCATAGACATCTCCGTCACGATAGATACATTCCCGATCGCCCGGATTGATCAGGATCGTCAGTTCGCCGATCCTGCAGATCAGGCTGTTTTCATATGGCTCAAAAGTCATATCCGCTGTCTCATCCATAAAGATGTGATATCTCTTGCGAAGTGTGACCAGATCGCGGAAATAGTCGCAGAGATCGCTGTTCTCAGCTCTGCGCTGCCAGTCGATCCCGTTGATGAAATCGCCGCTGTTGTAGGAATTCTCGATCCCGCGTTTGGTACGTAAGAATTCCTGTCCCATATGAAAGAACGGGATCCCTCTGGAAAACATGACGAGAGCCAGTGCCAGACGGCAACGGCGGATATTGACTTCTTCTCCGTCTTCTTCCTTGTATCGGTTCAGATGGTCGAACAGTGTCATACCATCGTGACATTCCATATAGTTCACGCTCTGCGAGATCCCGAGATAGTCCGGGCTTCCGTCCAGAGCGACTTCCACCTTCTTCAGGATACTGTCGTTTCCGGAGATGTAGTGGATCATCACACCGCGGAAATAGTCGTTGAACATCCCGATCCCCGGCATCATCAGACGGTTCTGTATCGTTCCCCGCTTGTCTTCTTCCAGGACATCGCCCATGTTCCAGCCTTCCCCGTAAAGGATGAAGTCTTTCTTGTAGATCCGGGCCGTCTCATAGATCCGGTTGACGGTATCCACATCGCAGATGCCCATCAGATCCAGTCTCAGTCCGTCGATATCGAAAAGATTCAGGTATCGCAATACCATCTCACAGAGATATTCCTGAATGAAGACATCTTCCGTCTTCACCTCATTGCCGCAGAGCGTTCCTTCCGCCAGTGTCCCATCCGGACGGTAACGGAAGACATGACCCGGAAGCATCTTTTCCAGATCGAAGTTCTTCGGATCGTAGACGTGATTGAATACCACGTCAAGAACGACGCGGATCCCGTTTTCGTGTAATGTATTGACAGTCTGTCTCAACTCGTTCACATAGGCGTACGGATCATCCTGATCGGATACGTAATCGCCTTTGACGCAGTTGTATCCCATCGGATTGTATCCCCAGTTATAGGAACTGTGATCGTTGTCGAAATCCAGGATCGGCATCAGCTGCAGATGGGTGATCCCGATCTGTTTGAGATAGTCGAGACCGATCGGCTGACCGTCGATCTTCAGTCCTTCTTCTTTCAGAGAAAGGAACTTGGATCTGTTGACCCCGTTCCAGGAATAGGAACTGGAGAAGTCTCTCACGTTGGCTTCATAGATGATCACATCTTCCATCTCCGGCATCAGGACCTTCTTCGATTCGAATCTTCCCTTGTCGAGGATCACGGAATCATCACCGATCGATACATACGCAAAAGGATCTCTGAAACAGATCCCCTTGTCCGTCATATAGTGATAGCGTACACCTTCCAGATCCCCGCCCAAAGCGATCTCATACAGAAGACCGTTGCGATGCATCTGATACGGATGAGAGTTGATCATCAGATACAGGGAGGAATGATCCGGCGCAAATACCCGGAACAGTGTCTTGTCGGGATAATAAAAACTTCCGAGTTTCTTGATGTTGAAATCGTTGACTGTATATTCTGTCATCATCTGTAATCTTCCAGTTTATTTCTTGTTTCCAGTGAATCTATGATACCCTGCACGATCTTCTCGACCTTGCTGCCCTTGGAGTAGTCTGCCTTGACGACGAAATTCGCCCGCTTGTCCGCATAGAGCTGTTCCGCCTTGGCCTGAGATCCGTCTCCGAAGACGGCGATCGTGACGCCTCCGTTCTGCTGAACGACCTTCATGCTCGGGACATCCGTGCTTCCGTCACCGAAGTAGATCATATTCGTGATCGGAATGTACTTCTCCGTTTCCGGAGTCGAACTGTTGAGGTCTTCATCGTTGGTCTCCGCAAGGACACCTTTGTTGATACGGAAGAGATACTGGGTCTTCATCGTATAGTTGACGACTCTGGAAGGCCACAGGACTTTTCCGTTGCTGTCATAGGCGTAGGTACAGGCATAGATCTTCTTGAATTCATCGGCGATCGAAGTCCCGCTGATGATATCGGTGAGTCCGGAAGAGATCACATAGTGTTCCACATCGATGTGATGTTTCTTTCCGTACTCGTTGATCCTGCGGAACCAGGTCGATACTCCCTTGTAGAGCTCGATGTACTTTCCTTCTTCGATCAGCTGTTTTCTGGTGAGATCCCTGTTCTTCATGACCATCAGGTACATATAGGAAAGGATCCCATCACAGTTGTGTTTCTTGGAAAAGGTATCACATTCCTTCCAGAAATCGACGGGATTCTCATAGCCCAATGATCTGATATAGTGAAACTCCTGCATGTCTTTCGGCGAGAGCGTCTTGTCAAAATCGTAGATCAGCGCGAGTTTTGCGTTCTTCATATCTCCATTATAACAAAAGAGGACCTTCTAGTCCTCTATTTCATTCAGATTGCGGATCGCTGCGACATACAGTTCGACCTGTTTTTTGAAACTTTCGATCTTCAGACACTCGTTCGCATCGTGGATATGATTGTCTTCCCCGATGAACTCGCAGCCGAAGGCGATACAGTTGTGGATGGCTTTCGCGTAAGTTCCGCCGCCGATCGCTTCCATTTCCGTCTCATGATCTCCGGTCACATCTTCATAGGCTTTCTTCAGAGCCCTGATCATCGGAGAATTGATATCGAAGTACAGCGGTTCTTCCACTTCGGTAAAGACCACTTCATTGTCTTCGTCACTGATCTGCAGCAGTTCCTTCACCTTTTCCGAGTTCGTCTTGACCGGGAAACGCATATCCAGAGAGATCACGACATCTTCTCCGTCCCTGCGGGCAACGCCGAAATTGATGGACGTATTCGAGATGTCATCTTTCAGGTCTTCGTAGCCCAGGATCTCTCCGTGAACGGTGAGAGCGAAATAGCGGTGGAACCAGTCTGTCAGGGAATCGTTGAAATCCGCATGATAGAGTCCTTCCAGAGCATGGGAGATCGCGTTGACGCCCAGATCCGGAGTGCTGGCATGTGCGGCCGTTCCGTAGACGGTGATCTGCGTGAGATCGTCTCTGGTGATCTCATAGGTGATCCCGTGTTCCTTCTGATATTGCGCAAACTTTTCTTCATCGAAGGATCCGCTGTCGACTTTCAGCGTCACTTTCTTGCATACGACATTGGAAGCTTCTCCGCCTTCGATCTCTCTGATCTTCGAATGATGCCCTCTGACTTCCCCCATCAGCATTCCTTTTTCCGCATAGATGCCCGGGAAGTTTCCATCCGGCGTGAAACCGTAGTCGATCTGACCGAAGGTCGATACATAGTGAGCGATACAGGCAGAACCGGATTCCTCGTTGCAGCCCAGGATCAGCCTGACTCTCTTCCTGAACGGATAGCCTTCCTCGATCAGATATTTCAGCGCATACATCGATGCGACTGCCGCTCCCTTGTCGTCAGAGACGCCTCTGCCGTACAGGTAACCGTCTTTCTCGACCATTCTGAACGGATCGCTGTTCCAGTCCGAACCTGCCGGTACGATGTCCAGATGTGCCAGGATACCGATCAGTTTCTCGCCTTCTCCTGTCTCGCCGTAACCGCAGTAATAGTCTCCGTTGACGGTCTTCAGACCCTTTTGTTCCATCAGTTCCAGAGCCTTGTCTAGGACCTTCCGGTTCGTCGACCCGAACGGTCTTTCATCTTCACTGTAGACCGAATTGTAGGAGACCAGTTCTCCCAGATCGGCCTTCATAGCTTCCAGATTGTTTTCAATAAATGTTTTGATATCCATATTCCCTCCTATTTCAGGATCAGTCCGACCGGACAGTGATCCGAACCCATGACTTCATTGTAGATGAGGCTGTCTTCCACTCTCTCCATCAGCCTGTTGGAAACGACGAAGTAGTCGATGCGCCAGCCCGCATTGCGCTCCCTGGCTCTGGTCCGATAGGACCACCAGGAATACTTGACTTCTTCCGGATAGAGTTCCCGGAACGAATCCGCAAAACCGCTCGCCAGAAGTCTCGTGAACTTCTCTCTTTCCTGATCGGAAAAGCCCGCGGAGAAATGGTTCTCATCCGGATTCTTCAGATCGATCTCGTTGTGTGCCACGTTGAGATCTCCGGTATAGATGACCGGTTTCTTTTGATCCAGACGTTCCAGATGGGCACGCAGATCGTCTTCCCAGTGCATCCGGTAATCCAGGCGCTTCAGACCGTCCTTGGAATTCGGCACGTAGGCACAGACGAAATAGAAATCCTCATATTCCAGAGTGATGACTCTTCCCTCTTTGGGATGGTCGTCTCCTTCGATATCGTACGTTACGGAAAGAGGCTTCTCTTTTGTCAGGACCATCGTCCCCGAATACCCCTTCTTTTCCGCAGAATTCATATAACGGAAATAGCCGTCAAACTGAAAATCCAGCTGTTCCTCCTGCATCTTGGTCTCCTGAAAAGCCATGATGTCCGGCTGTTCCTGATTGAGGAAAGGGATCAGGAATCCCTTGGACATGACTGCCCGCAGTCCGTTTACGTTCCAACTGATCAGTTTCATATCTCCCTGGTGACCTTTCTAAGACTTCGAGCCTCTCCCCTTTTGAAGAGCTTTCCGTCACTTTTAATCATATCTTAATATTAGCATTTATAAATTAATATAGTATAATTTATTAATGTATGAAAACAGAGAAAGAACTGAATGAGTCTCAGGAGCGTCAGCTCGGCCTGGTCAGAAGAGCGGCGCGCAAACATCAGGAAAACAGAGACTATTTCCAGGAAGTCAAGCTGGAAGAAGAAGTAAAAGAAGAGAAGACCGAAGAAAGAACGGAACCGGTCACGGAACAGAAAGCGACTGTCGAAGCAGCCGCCGTTTCGTCCGTTTCCTGGTTCGATAAACTGAAGAGATCTCTCGGGATCGGCAAGAAGAAAAAGAAGAAGAAAAAGGTCAGCAAGACGGAAAGCGCTCCTGTCACTCCGACAGAGGAAGTGAAGGAAGCCGCTTCTTCCGAGATACCGGTAAAGAGCGAAAAGAAGCAGAAGAAGGCAAAGAAACAGAAACGTCCGAAAGGAAAGACGGTCACCTTCGTGATGGCGATCCTCATGAGCATCATCGTCTTCCTGGCGATCGTCGGTGTCATCGGCGCAGGCGTCTTCGCCTACAAGCTGTGTGAAGGAAAACCGGAACTTCACGTGGAAGATCTGGTCTCACCGGATTCCACAACGATCTATGACAGTGAAGGAAACAAGATCATGGAACTGGGTCTCTATCTGCGTGAAAACATTGATTACGAAGAGATGCCGAACTGCCTGATCGACGCCTTCCTGGCGATCGAAGACTCCCGTTTCTTCGAACACCGCGGCTTCGATATCCCGCGTTTCACCAAGGCGATCATCGTCAACCTGAAGAGCCGTGACTTCTCTCAGGGCGGTTCGACCGTCACCATGCAGCTGATCAAGAACAGCTACTTCTCCAGGGATGCGGATGCGGATTCCACCATCGCAGCCAGAGAAGGCATGTCCGGTGTCCGCAGAAAGATGCAGGAGATCGTCCTGGCACTGGAACTGGAAAATGTCCTGAAGGTCAGAAAACAGGATATCATCGCGATGTATATCAACAAGGTCAACTACGGAAACAATATCCGCGGTGTCCAGAAAGCAGCCCAATACTATTTCGGAAAAGATGCCAAGAACCTGAACCTGGCGGAATCTGCCTTCCTCGCGGGTCTGATCAACTCACCGAATACCTACAACCCGTACAACGACCTCTATAAAGAAGACAACTACTATCTGGATCCGGATTCCGAATACCTTCAGAACGCAGTCGAAAGAAGGAACGAAGTCCTCAATCTGATGGTAGACCACGGATACATCTCCGAAGAAGAAGCCAATCTCGCCAAGTCTGTCCGTATGGAAGACCTGCTGGCAGGAACGGATGAAAGCTTCCAGGAGACCAATGACAAGTATCAGTCCTATATCGACGCCGTCATCGATGAAGTCATCGAGACGACGGGAGAAAGCCCGTATGAAGTCGGTATGGAGATCTATACCAATATGAACCCGCACATGCAGGAATACCTGTATGATATGCAGAACGAAGCGGAGTACGTCGGGATCACCTTCCCGAACGAACTCTGTCAGAGTGCGATCGTCGTCATGGACAACCAGAACGGATCGATCGAAGCTCTCGGCGGCGGAAGAGGCGAGACCGAACAGGCCAGACAGTTCAACCGTGCGACCAGTGCCTATCTGAATCCGGGTTCTTCCATCAAGCCGGTCATCGACTACGCCTTATGTATCGAAGAACTCGGCTATGCGACTTCCCACACCTTTACGGATATGCCTTATTATCTCTATGACGGCAATGTCCTGATCTCCAACTACGATCACAACTACATCGGAGACATGCTGATGACGGAAGCTCTGGGACGTTCCCAGAACACTCCTGCCGTTCAGGCACTGGCTGCTGTCGTACAGGAAAAAGGAGAAGAATTCGTCGTAGATTATCTCAACTCCATCGGATTCAAATTCGACTATTCCGACTTTGACCTGCAGTTCGCGATCGGCGGCAACCGCTGCCTGGTCACGCCTCTGCAGCTGGCCGGAGCACACGCGATGTTCATCAACGGCGGAAGATACATCAAGCCGCATACAGTCAATTACATCGTATACAACGACGGTAGAGAGAACTTCGTCGCCGATACCAAAGGTACACAGCGTCTGTCCCCTGAAACAGCCTGGATGGTCGCATACCTCGAAGAATACAACATGAGCGGTTCCTTTTCTTCCCTCATGTGGTACTGCAAGAGATATCTGGACTATCCGCTTTACGGAAAGACCGGAACGACCGACTGGGGCGATGCCGGAGAATCCTTCGGGATCCCGAACGGCGCGACCAAGGACAGCTGGCTGGTCATGCAGACGAACAAATACACCATCTCCTGCTGGACAGGATATGACGAACTGGCCAAGGGTGCCTACTTCTCCAATGCGGAGTATCAGGAAAACACCAAGTCCAAGATCGTCACCAAAGTCCTTCAGGAACTGGAAGAACATCACAGCGGTGAATACGATCCGTACACGCCTCTGCCGAAGCCGGAAGGAGTCGTCGAGATCAGACATGTGAAAGGCGCTTATCCTTACGCAAAACCGGACGGTTCCGGAAATACCGTGACCGGCTATATCTCCGCAAAAGCTCTTGAGGAGCACCCGCTCGTGGATGTCTCCGTCGCATATGAATATGCCCGTCAGAACAAGCGTTACATCGACGGCGGCGTCTCCAACGTCACCGGTTCCTTCAACGGAAAACACGTCTGGGGCTACTTCCAGACCGGAGCGGGAGGCGATGGATTCTGTACAGGCGATACCTGTGATATCTCCGCTACGAACATCTACGGCGATACGACCAATGCGGCCGGAAGGATCTGGTTCCCTCACTGGACCGCGATCTACACCGGAAGCGCAACTCCGCCTTACTACTTCCAGATCACTCTGGACAGCGGCGAAGTCTTCCTGGGCGAAACATCAAGCACTGAATTCAACGTCGGTACACCGCAATCCACGACTGCGAAAGTCTGTGTCGGAACCGATCCGATGTCCTTCAGCGCCTGTGTGACGATGCCTGCAGAGTAATCAAAAAGAAAAGAATCTGTATCATACTGATACCTTCCCTGTCAAGTAGACAGAGGAAATAATTAAATCTCGGTGTATAGGATAACCATCTGTTCTGCAGATCTGATCTGCGATACAGATGGTTTTCTTTTGTTCTGTTATATCTGCACTGA
>Ga0256405_10002477_pt1 | contig 42219 bp, 32 predicted proteins | sample RumenRJG_02DNA_FD_189096 | JGI IMG/M metagenome (GOLD analysis project Ga0256405, IMG submission 189096) | Bovine rumen microbial communities from Lethbridge, Alberta, Canada - RJG_02 | ecosystem: Host-associated > Mammals > Digestive system > Stomach > Rumen | place: Canada: Alberta... | reverse complement strand
TGACTTTCCCTGAAATTGGTTGACAATTTTGGGATGGTTAAACTGAATTGGTTTACATTGTTTGCTTCATATCCCTGATCTGGTTTACGCCATCACGATTTTGGTTTACACTTTGCGTCACATTCACCTGTTTTGGTTTACAGCCGTCCTGTTTTGGTTGACACCCTGTTTGTCATTACTGGGGGACAATCCAGAGTGACTTCTCTTTTGGCAAAAACCGTGCGGGGCTTTTTGTTCACCGCTTCGCTATCGAAGAGCCACTGGCTCTTCTTCTCCCCGCCGGTTTTTCATCACTGGTGGCGTAAACCGTCGTGATTCTCTTTTGGCGGTGCAAAGGTACGCACTTTTTCTCAATCCGGAGGACTCTACCATGGATTTTTCCAGCATCTTTTCTGTAACCCGCTCTGGCCGTGTGCCTCTGATGGCGTCTGGTATCCCACGCTCATGTGCGGTCTCTCGTCGTTGTAGAATCCGATGATGCGCTGCAGCTCGGCCTTGCATTTCTTTCCGTCGGGGATGTCCATGCGGTAGAGCCACTCCGTCTTGAGGATGCCGTTGGCGCGCTCGGCCACGGCGTTTTCCAGCGGGTCGCCGCTCTGGGTCATGCTTATCTGTATCTTTCTGCTTTTTAGAGTCTCCACATAGGTGTGGCTGCAGTATTGGCAGCCGCGGTCGGAGTGGTGGATGAGATAGGGGGCGTCGCCGTCCGTCAGCGTGGCAAGAGCCATGCGCAATGCCTCCAATGGGTATGCGGTGTCAAGCGTGGGCCCGAGCGACCAGCCGACAATCTTGTGCGAGTAGAGGTCCGTCACCAGGGATAGGTAATACACTCCTTCTTCTGTCTCGACGTAGGTGATGTCGCTCACCCACACCCTGTTGGGAGCCGACACCGTCATCCCCTTGATGAGGTTGGGGTATCTCCTGTAGTTGTGGCTGGAGTCCGTGGTGACATAATGCTTGCGGCGCTTGATCTTGACCATCAGGCCGTGCCGGCGCAGCAACTCGATGAATGTATCCCGCCCCGGGAAACACCCTGTATCCTCAAACTGTTTCTTCAGTATCAGCCACAGCTTGACGCTTCCCAGCCTCGGGTTGTCCCTGCGGTAGTCTTTTACCCTCTCCACAATCATCGGTTCAAGCGCCAGCGGCTTGAAATCGTCGTCCTCGCTGCGCTTGTAATACGTCTGCCTGCTGTAACCAAACAGTCCGCACAGCGTGCCGAGCCCTGCGCCCGGCTCCGCCTCGCGGAGCAGACTCACTGTTTGGTGCCAGCTTTTTTTCTTATCGGGATGTTGAAGTTCGCCTCCGCCACGTCTATCATCGTGTCAAAGGCTTTGGAGCGCAGCTTCTCAAGCTCAAGTGCTTCCTGGAGGCGTTTGTTCTCCGCCTTCATCTCCTTGAGCGCCTCTTCCAGCTGCTGTTTGCTTCTCTTTGACATGTCGGTCTCGTTTTCCGTTTCCGGCTGCAAAGATACGCAAACTTTTTCATTCAGGTACTTGTCGAGCCACCCGTACAGCACTACTGCGCTGCTGATGTGGTACTTGGCGACAATCTCCGATGCAGGGCACCGCCGCTCGTGGTACTCCCGTGCTATCGCAATCTTGTCCGTCTCGTCGAAAACATACTTGTCCGTCTCGACTTCTTTCCACTCGTAACATCCGAGTTCTTCATTGTACACCTGGCGTGTCTGTGTCTTTTGTCTCATTTTCACTTCTGGTATTGCTCCCAAAAGTGTCAACTTTTTTCAGGTTAAGACAATACGTATTTTTGCATTCGATAAACTAATGTTTAACCAATAAGTAAAGGAATAATTATATAACTGGATTATAAATACATATTAACATAAGCGTTTGCTGTTTGTTCCGACCTATGTGAAACGTGGAAAACTTCAAGGGACTAGACAAGAAGCAGATGCTCGTGATGTGCGAGCATTTTGTCTGTCCCAAAGGTACTTTCCACGACCTCACATAGGAGACGAGATGCTCGCCTCCTTTTTGTTTGGTTGGTGGAAAGATAGAGGGATGGATGGCAAGCCATAAAACAGCAAGCCCTATGCCCATCAAGAGCCTTATCAACGAGTTGCCGGACATCGTGCGCGACGGCAACCGTGAGGCGGCAGCCATACTTGACCGCCTCTCTTCAGCCAATCGTATTACCCTGCAGACCAACGAGGTGGTGCTGCCAGCCAAGGCCAGCAGCAATATCCGCTTTCAAAGCAATCAGATTACTCCAAACAATCTGGTCGATCTCAACCGCCTCATCTATGGCGACAACCTGCTGGCTATGCAGGCGCTGCTAGCGGGCGACCCTGCGACGGGGCTGCCCTCGCTGCGCGGCAAGGTAGACCTTATCTACATCGACCCGCCCTTCGACAGCAAAGCCGACTACCGCACTAAGCTGACACTCCCCGGTGGCGACATCAGCCAGAAACCCACCACCATCGAGCAGTTCGCCTACGCCGACACCTGGAAGGACGGCACAGTCAGTTACCTACGTATGCTCTACCCCCGCCTCGTCCTGATGCGCGAACTCCTCTCCGACCACGGAAGCATCTACGTCCATATCGACTGGCACGTCGGCCACTACGTCAAGGTGCTGATGGATGAGATATTTGGAAAAGAGAACTTGGTTAATGACCTTGTTTGGTGTTATACAGGCCCTGGCTCTCCAAATATGAAACAATTTAACCGTAAGAATGATTATATATTTTGGTATGCGAAAGGGACTGACTGGGTCTTTAACGCAGATGACATTCGAGTTCCTTACAAAGATCCAAACCAAACTCTTCGACGAGCTTTCGATGCAGGACGGGGCATATCAGATGAAGAAATACAAAGGTACAGAGATAGAGGTAAAATCCCAGAAACATGGTGGGATGACATAGCATTAGCCGTAAGGTCGCCAAGAGAGAATGTTGGCTATGGAACACAAAAACCCGAAAAACTCTTGGAGCGCATCATCAAAGCTTCCAGCAACGAGGGCGACCTAGTCTGCGACTTCTTCGGGGGCAGCGGCACCACGGCGGCGGTAGCGGAACGGCTGGGACGCAGGTGGATCACATCGGATATCGGCAAGCCTGCCACCCTCGTAATGCGCAAGCGGTTGATAGACCAAGATGTGAGGCCGTTCCTCTATCAGGCCATCGGCGACTACCAGAAGGAGATGATGCATAGCACCAAACTCTTCAAAAGCATAGGCGACCTCAGCCAGCAGGTAATGCAACTCTACGGTGCCCTACCTTTCACGCCCGACCAGGTGAGCGACCGCAATTATGGCTACATCAAGGACGAACGCACTCTGGTCTATGTGGACAGTCCCAACAAGCTGACGGGCCGCGCTACGCTGCGCCGCGCCAGCGAAGCCACGCAGAGCCTCCTCGGCGGCGGATGGAAAAAGTGCATCGTACTTGCCTGGAACTTCAGCTTCGACATCAGCACCGCCATCGAGGAGTACAAGCAGACCGTCGAGGTGCTGGTCATTCCGCCCGACCTGATGGAACGCCTAAAAAAACAAGGATTCTCAAAGCTCGTCCAAAACGGCACCATACGCTTCAGCGGCCTGCAGTACCTTGCACTTCACCCTATCGAAAAGCAGACCCTCGGCGAGAACGACATTCTGTCCATACGTCTACGCGACTATGTACAGCTGTCGCCCGACAATATCCCGCTGGACGACAAGGACCGCGAGGCGGTGCGCCGCGTGATGGCCGAAGACCCCCTGGCTCTCATCGAGTACTGGAGCATCGACCCCGACTACAACGGGCAGACCTTCCGCTCCACGTGGCAGGACTACCGCGAGAACACGGCGCAGGACCACGATGCGCTGCACTGCGTCTATCGCGCCGACCTCACCGTGCCGCACAAAAACAGTCGCGCAGTGTGTGTAAAGGCGGTGGACGTGTTCGGGTTTGAAAGTGTAGTGGTTGAACGTATCTAATCAGTTAATTATTATGCAATACAACGAGGACAATATATCGCTGCTGCTGGCGCAGCGGCTTTCTGACAAAGTATGTGAGGCTTGGGAGAGCGGTGAGATGATGAATACGGTGACGCCGGTTACACGCGGACTGCTGCAATACTGGTTCTGCGAACCGTTCACCACAGAACGCACCTTCAACTTCCACGCAGGACAACGGCAAGCCATACTGAACACCATCTACCTGCACGAGGTGGCCGCTGTGCAATGTGTCGAGGACAGCTATGCTGCTGTGCTGCCCGACGAAATGGGACTGGTAGACATAGCCAACCTGACACAAGCAAAATATCAGATGCCAAAGTATGCCATCAAGATGGCCACCGGCACGGGCAAGACGTGGGTGATGCACGCCATTGTGCTGTGGCAACTGCTCAATGCACGCCATACGGAAGTTGCAGGTCGATACACCCAGCGCTTCTTGCTCATTGCTCCCGGCACTATCGTCTACGACCGCCTGCTGGATGCGTACCTCGGCAAAATGGTTGAAGGTGAGCGTCGCAGCGAAACCAGCGATCTGTACAAGTATCAGGAACTTTTCTTGCCACCGCAGTACCGCGAGGAAGTGTTTAACTTCGTGCAGACCAATACCGTCAGCAAGGATCAAGGCATCGGCCGCAAGGCTATAGGCGAAGGCCTGATAGCCATCACCAACTGGCACCTCTTCTTGCAACGCGACGACGAGGAAGAGGAGAAGGACTTGATAGACCAGCTACTCCCTTTGCGTCCTGGCATCGCTGCGGGCAACGCGCTCGATACACTCGACCGTCGCTACCTGCGCGGCACCGAAGCAGAATATCTGCACGATCTGGAGGAACTGATGGTAATAAACGACGAAGCCCACCACGTGCACGAAAATGCCGGTGACAAAGAAGACGTGCAATGGCAGCAGGCACTGGACTATATGCTGGAAGGCAAACGGATGCGGATTCAGGTAGACTTCAGTGCCACGCCCTACGAGCAACGCGGAAAGAACCGAAGGATATACTTTCCGCACATAGTGGTCGACTTCAACCTGAGGGATGCAATGCAGAGAGGTCTTGTTAAAACATTGTCGCTCGACCAACGGCAGTCACTGACCGAGCTGGCCGACCTCGACTACAGCGCCATCCGCGAAGGACGCTCGGTGATAGTCCTCAGCGACGGGCAGAAACTGATGTTACGTGCCGGACTGGAGCGTTTGAACCGTCTACAGGACGACTTCGAGGGGCAAAAACATCCGAAAATGATGGTAGTGTGCGAAGATACTAAAGTAACTCCATTGGTGGAACACTACCTGGTGAGCGAAGGTTTGGCACCAGAAGAGGTGCTACGCGTGGACAGCGATGCCAAAGGCCGCGTGAAAGACGAAGAGTGGAGACGGGTGAGCGAGCGACTGAGCAATATGGACAGCCATCCTACCCCGAGGGTGGTGGTGAGCGTGATGATGCTGCGCGAGGGCTTTGACGTGAACAACATCTGCGTCATTGTGCCGCTACGCAGCAGCCAAAGCGACATCCTGCTGGAACAGACGATAGGCCGAGGACTGCGACTGATGTGGCGCGAACCTGAATACACAGAGGCCAAAATAGAAAACCGACAACGTCTGCTCGTCGAGAAACGCGAGCCGCTGAACTATATGGACATCCTTTTCATAGTAGAACATCCGCGTTTCCGCAAGTTCTACGATGAACTCGTTAATGGCGGATTGGCAGCCGTAGACAGCGGTGAAGATTCTCCCAACGCCCTTGGCGATATGATAACCGCCGAACTAAAAGAGAATTACGAAGACTACGACATTGCGTGGATCAACATCCTGCGCGACAGCGAAGAGATTCTTGAAATGCCCATGCCCGAGGTGGAAGGGATGGAGGTATTCTCTGCTTACACATTGGAACAGCTACGTCGGTATCTGGCGACTGACGGAGAGACCTTTGTCAGCCAAGCCGTAGCAATGAAGACGACCTTCGGCAAGTTCAACGTCAAGGCCGACCTCTTCACTGCCGACAGTTATCGGGAATACCTGCAAAAACTGCTTCGGACAGTCACCCACACGCAGGACCGGGAGAAACCATTGGTACAGATTGGCGAGGCACTGCTGATGCAGACGATGGACCGATATATCCGCACTCGGCTGTTCGGTCGCCCGTTCGACCCCTTCAACGGAAACGATTGGAAGATTCTGCTGGCACAAAACGGAGTGGTGACGCAACACATCGTCAAAGTAATGGCCGCAGAACTATATCGACTTCAACAAACCGTCATGACCACAGATGCCGAAGTGGAAAAGACATGGTTCTCGAAGGTAGATCGGCTACCTATGCGCGAACAATACTCTCTCGAACTACGCAAAACCATCTACACACGCACCGCCTTCCCCAGTCATGGAGGAGGCCTGGAACGGGCTTTTATGGAATTCATCGACGCCGACAGCGACGTGGAACGTTGGCTGAAAATAAGCGAAACACGTCATCGCTTTGCTTCAATAGCCTACATGCGCGAAGATGGACTGATGGCCACCTATCATCCCGACTTCCTTGTCGTCACAGCCGATGGCACGTATATGGTCGAGACCAAAGGCGACGACAAGGTACATGACCGTAACGTGCTGCGCAAACGGCAAGCGGCTGTGGAATGGTGCTCTAAAATCAGTAGCGTTCAAGAACAGGAGTGGGAATTTATACTCTTGAGCGAAAGCGACTTTTATGGATTGACGGCAGCGGGTGCCACCTTTAGCGATTTGGCTGGCCGCTGTAAGGTCAGCCGTGCCATAGTGCAAAGCCGATTGTTTGACTGACATTCATCCGAAGGAGCTACCACCCACAAAGCATTTGTTTGATTGTGGTGCTTTTTCAACACAATTTTAGGTTCTCAATCAACACAGTACTTCCCCGGCAGTTTTCTTGTATGTAGCTTGCAAAAAAAATATAATTATTCCACCATACAACATACACATAATTAATGTAATACAAAAAACACTCCGCAACTTTTGACAATTTTACTCCGCAACTTTTGACGATTTCATTCCGCAACTTTTGATTTTTATGGTGCAAAATAAGACGATGTGGTGGCAGGCACTCTATGTTTGGAACTTCCATCCGAAAATGTAAAATATTGCAGTTTGATTAAGAATTTTTAAGTAAAATATCGCAGTCTGAAGTAGTCTGTTTTATAAAACGACACCTCTAATAATTATTTTTATAACGGCGAATTGTACGAATTTAGCGAATTAATTTGTTGACAATAAAAAATTTGTTTAGCAAGCAAAACGCGAATTAAACGAATTTTTGTAGGTTGCCAAAAGATATACGCAATATTGCATCTTCAATACAGTATAATTGGTGTCCGTTTGCAATGCCATTTTTCTTTGTTATCGGACTACCACAATGTATGCATTTTTTCATAATCTTTGAACGATATATCTTGCTAATAATTACATACGTTACAAAGATTTTAGCCTAAAATTTATCCATATGTCGGAAAAGCTGAAAAGCGAGCTGATGACCTAAATGAATTGGAGCGAATCGGCTCAAATAAATAGTTTTGGGGGCTATTTTTTTCTTAATATGAGCCGATAATTGGAATATTTTCACTAATTTTGCACCGATTTTTAAGATGCAACAACTATGGATCTCTCACGGGAAATACTACAATATCTGCACTATCATCCACAGTCTTCGCGCGATGAAATTGCAAAAGGCACTGCTTTTAGCGGCAGCGACGCAACCATAAAACGTATCATCGCTGCAGGGGTTCAAAAAGGCGATATAGTGGTCGAGGGCAAAGCCCGAGCCACTCGCTACTGCCTTTCTCCTCAGGCCCATCTGCTAATGCCTCTTGACCTGGACACCTATTTCGCGCTTGACGTTGATGACCGACAGGTGCAGACATCTTTTAACTTCAATCTGATCCGCGAGCAACTCCCGGCTGTAAGGCTTTTCACCGACGACGAGATGGAGCATCTGCAAGAGCTGCAGACAGAGTTTCATCGACATATTAGCGAGATGACCGACAATGAATATCGCAAAGAGATGGAACGTTTGGGCATCGACCTCAGCTGGAAGTCGTCGCAAATAGAAGGCAACACCTACTCGTTGCTGGAGACAGAACGGTTGCTCCGCGAGAGCAAGACCGCCGACGGCAAAACCAAGGAAGAGGCTGTTATGTTGCTCAACCACAAGGACGCCCTGCGATTTATCCTCGACAACCACGACTATCTGCAGACGTTGACTGTCAGCCACATTGAGGATATTCATCAGTTGCTCACCAAAGAGCTTTCGGTTGACACGGGCATTCGCCACCGGCGAGTGGGTATCACAGGCACCAATTACCATCCGCTGGATAACGAATTCCAGATACGTGAAGCCATGCGTGACACCTGCGAACTGATTAACGGCAAAGAAAACATCTTCGAGAAAGCACTGCTGACATTGGTGCTGCTTTCATATATCCAAGCATTCACAGACGGCAACAAGCGCACAGCCCGTATTACCAGTAATGCCATATTGATTGCCAACGGCTACTGCCCTTTGAGTTTCCGTTCGGTAGATTCCATTGACTACAAAAAAGCCATGCTCATCTTCTACGAACAAAACAACATCTGCGCTTTCAAACAAATCTTCATAGAACAGTTTGCGTTTGCCGTAAAGGAATATTTCTAATTCGATTATTTGTTATCCTATTAAGATACAAACCATTGAAAACTCCCTCACCAGAAAGCCTGGTGAGGGAGTTTTTTTGTGCAAATAGGCTGCGCGTGGCGGTTGTACTTTTGCAAACGAAAACGAACACAAACCAACGCCCGAAAACTATGAAGAGAAACCGCATCTTTGATCACGTGAACAGCATCTGAATCACCATTATGACCATCGCACGTGGCTATGGCTTCTTAATTTCAAGTATGAACATAGTTTGAAGTACTCATTTCTATAAAAACACAGTATGTAAAAAAAAATATGTATTTTTGCAGTCGAGTTCGTGTCTTGAACCATACAAAAGAATAGTACAAACCTTTAATACACAATCAATATGAAAACACTTAAAATTATGTTCTTTGCAGCTATGACTGCATTGCTCTTTGCAGCTTGCGAAAAAGAGGAGGAGCCCCAGACCACCGTGGAGGAGGCTGCTGCCAACACTTTAGTGATAAATGACAAGACCTATCATCTGAACAGCCACTACAGAATTTCGCTGAGCGGCCGCACCTATGCCGATGGCGAAACCACGGAGCTGGGTGACGACGGCATTGCGCTATTTCTTGTGCGTGCCGACGTCGAGGAGGGCAGTGCCAACTGCACTGTTGACCTGACGCAGTCGAGCAGCACCGTCGAATATGCTTTCGGTGTGAGAGGCCTTTCTTTCTATTTCAGCCAGGACGACCATAGCGACACCGACGTCTATGGCTCCATCGGCGAAGAGAACTATGAGAGTTCTATCTTCACCTCTGGCACTATGACCGCCACCAAGACCAGCGACCTCTTCACCTACAAGGTCACCGGCACCCTGAAAAGTGGCGACAAGGTGAGTTTCCACATCAGTGTTCCTGCCTCCGAGTGGGAGCATCTGGACTGGTAATCTGTCCTTCGACGGCTACCGCGCCTCGGAGTCAGTCCGGCCATCGCCTGCTGGAGTAGGTTGCGGTGTTTTACTAACATTTATATGACACGGAAGCCAAATCGGGCTTCCGTGTCGTTTGTTTATTCTTCTTTCAGCAGTTCGTCCACCTCGTCGCCAAGTTCGCGGTATTTCTTTTTCTCGCGTTTGTTGACAAGGAAGCCGACCAACAGACCTGTCGGGACAGTGCTAAACAACGTGATGAGGCCGTCGAAGGTGCTTCGGTTGAATTGATAGACAATAATTGCAACGATAAATATTCCGCCCAGGATTTGAATTATGCGGTTTCCGCGCCGGCTGCTGTCAGTGCAGTTGTTCACCGTCTCGCGCAATGTCTGCAGCCCGTCGCGACTGCCCGTAAGTGGACGTATAAGGTTGAATGTGGTCAGAATACCAGAAACTATAATCAGTGCCATTAAAAAATCGAAAGCCACAACCAGCCACAGGTCGAGTATGCCTTCCGCGAAATGCAGGAACGTGACAAACGCAGCCCCCACAGCCAAGACAATGCTGTAGAAAAGGTTGCGGTTAAAGAGATGCTTTGCGTGGCGTTCGACGGCACGCCGCCACACGTCGCTGTGGAATGTGCTGTGATGTTCTATATGCTGTTGCAGGCCGCAGAGTTCCTGTTGCAGTTCCTGCTTGATGTCCAAATTGTTTTCCATTTTGCAAGTGATTTAATCGGTTATTTTTTTGAGTTTTTCGCGAATGCGGACCAGTCGCACGCTTACATTGTCGACGCTGATGCCCATTATGGCTGCAATCTCGTCGTAGGGCAAATCCTCAAGCCACAGCAGTATCAGCGCGCGGTCGAAGGGGTGGAGCTTGCCGATGCGGCGATGCAGGCGCGAGGCTGCCGGGCATTGCTCCTCGTCGGCAAAAAGATCCACATCGACATCGAGGGGGTTGCTGTCGGGTCGGCGACGCGAATGGCGATCAGCACTGATGCAGGTGTTCAGCGCCACGCGGTACACCCACGTCTTCTCAGAGCTTTGCCCTCTAAAGCTGTCGAACCCCTGCCACAGCCGGATAAGCACCTCTTGTGCCAGGTCGTCGGCCTCTTGCCGCTCGTTGGCGAAGAGATAGCAAACCGAATAGATTGTCTGCCGCTGCCGTTCGACAAGTTGCTCAAAGGCTCGTTCTTTTTCTTTGTTTTTCATTGTTTTGTATTTACACGTTAATCCCAGTGAATTGCCTTGATGGGCGTTTCGGATTTAAACCAATTTTGCCCATTAGACGCGATTCTTTTCGAAAAACTACACCCAGGTCTAAGATTTTTTGCAATTGCCCCAAAAATCCATCCGGGAACGCACAGCAACACAGGTACGTTTGTTGTTCGGGCGGTTACAATCCCATCACGTCGCGGGTGCGGTTGAGGGTGTTGCGGCCCACGATGTAGGCGTAGCAGGCCGAGGGCATAAACTGCAAGTTGCCCCAGGGCAGGCTCTTCAATCCGCTTTGCGTCATTGTGGTGACCAAGGCTTGCGAAAGGCCGTTTTTCTGCATAAAAGCGCGGAGCGAGCTCAAATCGTCGGGATTCTCATAATAGCGGTCGCTCCATTTCACCTCGACGGCCCAATCGGGCTTCATTCGTCCCATATTCACGCCGACGATGTCCACCTCGCCCATTGCCTTCTTGCCTTGCCGCCAGCTGGCGTAGGCAATGTCGGCCCCCAGGCGCGGTATCCACTGGGCATAGATGGCCGTCTCGACCATTGCGCCGATCTCGGCGTCGCTCTGCTCGATAGGCTGGAAAAGTGCGCAACGCAGCGACGGGTTTGTCAGGTAGATTTTAAAGCTGTGGTCGCGCTGGTAGCGTTTGCCCATATCGTCGGTGCGGCGGATCACCTTGATTAGGAATGCCGCCTCGAGGTACTGCACGTACTTGCGCAGCGTCTCTTTGTTCACGCCCGAATTGGTGGCTAGGCTTTCGTACGAGAACTCGCCCGCCGAATTGTAGGCTATCTGCGTGAAAAGCGAGTTCAGCTCTTGCACGTCCGATATGCCGTAGAGGCTGGGCAGGTCGCGCAGAAGCACCTTGTCGATGATGTCGTGGCGGATATACTGGCGCGGGTCGGTCTGGTCGTGCAGGTTGAACGCCACTTCGGGATAGCCACCATAGTTGATATAGTCTATAAATGTCTTGTTCAACAATTTGATGTCGGTGGCCTCGAAGCAGTGGGTCTTGTGACCGTTCCATTGTATCGACGACTCGCGCAGCAGGTGTTCCTCGCTGCGCAGCCTGATGTATTCATAGAAGGTCAGCGGCGGAAGGCTGAAGTCGCTGAATCGGCCGGCGCCGCTCTCGTTGCTGCTCTTTTTGAGGGCTGCGGCGGCACTGCCCGAGGCCACAAAACGGACGTTGTGATAGGTGTCGAAAAGCGACTTGAGGTGCACCTCCCAGTCTTTCAGGTACTGCACCTCGTCGAAGAAGACGAAACATTCGTTGCCCATCCAGTCGCTGTTGCCATTGGCCTGCATCGCAAGATAGAGCAGCCTTTCGAGGTCGACACCATTGTATATGGGCGTTTCGACCGATACGAAAACGATGTTTTTCGGGCTAACGCCTTCGTCTATCAGACGTTGGATTGTATGGAAAATCATCACCGTTTTCCCCACACGGCGTGGTCCCATCAATATTTGAGCCCGATGAACCTTGTGGTTTTTCACTAACGAAAAGAAGATGTCAAGATAGGAGCGCGGTGTCATTCGCTGATAATCGGGCAATATTTCGCCTGTCTGCCACCACGGATTATCAATTCGCAATCTTGCAATTATATGTTTTTCAATATTTTCGTTAGGTATCATAACTATAAAATATTTCGTTTTCAGAATACAAAAATACGCATTTTTCCCAGATAAGCAAAAAAATATTTGCTTAATTGGGAATTTGCGGTAAAATTAGTGCAAAAATACCTTATTTTTGAGTGTTATTTTTCTTATTTTGCCAATATACATAATTGATTTACATTTCATTATATAGTGTTGACAAATTAAGCAAAAAAATATTTGCTTATTTTGCCAATATCATATTTTTTGTCGTTTTATCCATATAAATTGATTGTTCTTGCTTCTTTGCCAAGACAAGCAAAACCTCCTGTTTATTTTTTTGACCCATACATTGGCCTTTGGCTGTGTATGGGAAAACATTATCATGCGTAATTTGTCCATTCAAAACTTTTATGTATTTTTGCATCGCTTTGCTGAGAGGGAAAATCCTACCAATCGGCAATGCAGCAGTACATTAAAATAATGACATGTCGGGGTTCCTTGCCGAAAACGGCGAGGCCAAGAGGGAATCACGTGAAAATCGTGAGCTGTCGCGCAACTGTAAACCGCCATTATTTCGCCAGGCTGAATACCATTGGACATCGAATCCGAGAAGGTGCCTGATGCGGAGACGGAAGCCAGGAGACCTGCCCGCAGACAACTATAATGGCAATGCTTTCGCGTCAAAGGCGATTGTCAAAATGTTTTTTAAACTATTCTTTCTTTCGCTTACTGCGACCGACTGCCATTGCCCTAAACGGCAAACCAAAAAAATACAACAATATAATGAATTGGAAAGAAGAATATAAAAGAAAAGTCTCAAAACCCGAAGAGGCTATAAAAGATATCCACGACGGCGATTGCGTTGTCCTCGGTCATGCAGCCGCCGTCCCCAAGGTTGTTCCCCATGCCATGGCCGAACACTGCGAGGACTACAACGATGTCCTCATCTTCCACATGACCACTCTGGGCGACAACGAGTTGCTGCATCCGCGCTGCTACGGACACTTCCGCCATGTGAGCAACTTCCTGAGCGGCAACTCGCGCGATGCCGTCAACCACCTTGAGGGCGATTTCTTCCCCGCCTATTTCCACGACGTTCCCGGCATGATAGGCGACGAAATACCATGCGATGTCGCCGTCTTCCAAGCCACACCGCCCAACGAAGAAGGCTATTGCTCGCTCGGTGTCAGCTGCGATTATGCGCTCGCTGCCATCCGACGCGCCCGCTCGGTCATCATCGAGACCAACGAACTAATGCCATTCACCTATGGCAACGTAATGATCCATGTGTCGCAAATCGACCACATTATCCCTTGCGCCTACCAACTCCCCGAACTGCACAGCGACGCCCCGAGCGAAGTCGAAATGGCTATCGGACGCAACTGCGCCTCGCTTGTCGTCGACGGCAGCACTCTGCAACTCGGCATTGGTGCTATCCCTAACGCTGTCCTCAACGAACTGACCGACAAGAACGACCTCGGAATCCATAGCGAAATGTTCAGCGACGGAGTGGCCGAACTGATGAAGCGGGGCAACATCAACGGAAGCCGCAAGACTCTGCACAAGGGCAAAGTCGTCGCAACCTTCATCATGGGCTCTCGCGAACTGTACGACTTCGCTGATGGCAATGAGGACATCGAGCTCTACCCCGTCGACTACACCAACGACCCCATCATCATCGCACAGCAGTACCGTATGGTCAGCATCAACTCCTGCCTCGAGGTCGACCTCATGGGCCAAGTTGCCAGCGAGAGTATCGGCATGCGCCAATACAGCGGCATCGGCGGACAGATCGACTTCATACGCGGCGCTTCGATGGCCCGCGAAGGACGCAGCATCATTGCCATGCCCAGCACCGCAGCAGGCGGCACCATTTCGCGCATCAAACCTTTCCTCACCCCAGGCTCGGCAGTCAGCACCACGCGCAACGACATCAACTACCTCGTGACCGAATATGGCATAGCACGGCTCAAGGGCCGCACGCTGAAGCATCGCGCCGAGGACCTGATACGTATCGCCCACCCCGACTACCGCCCGATGCTGATAGAGGAATACGAACGACGATTCCAATGCAAATACACTGAATAGACAGTTAAAACCGCTCCAACTCTGTTGAGAGCGGTTTTTTTCATCTCCTAATCGGAGCATCCGACTCAATCGAGTCGATGATATTCAAATAGTTCTGATAGCGTTCCTCGCTTATCTCGCCATTTTCTACAGCCTCCTTGATGGCACAGCCGGGCTCATGCCGATGGGTGCAGTTGGCAAAACGGCACCCTTGCAGCCGCGAACGCATCTCAGGGAAAAAATGAGACAGTTCCCACGGCTGGAAGTCGACCATTCCGAACTCCTTGATGCCTGGGGTGTCGATAAGGAAAGCAGAAAGCGGAAAGCGGAAGGCAGAAAACGATGGGTTTTGGTTTTCTTCTGACGAAATTTCCCTGTTGTCAAGCTTTATCGGGAAAATTTCGGCAAAGGTAGTGGTGTGGGTTCCTTTGAGCGACCATTCGCTGACCTCGCCAGTGCGCAACTGCAACGAGGGGTCGATGGCGTTGAGCAGAGCCGACTTGCCCACGCCGCTGTGACCGCTGAAGAGGCACGTTTTGCCGGCAATGAGCTCTTTGACGGCATCAACGCCCGTCCCGTTCAAGGCAGACACCTCATAGACAGGATAACCCACAGAGGTATATATCGACTTGATTTCGTTATGTATCTGCCACAGGTCGTCGTCGTAGAGGTCACACTTGTTGAAGATGATGACTGCCGGGATATGGTAGGCCTCGGCGGTGACAAGCAATCGGTCGATGAAACCCGTCGATGTGCGCGGCAGCCCCAACGTGGCCACAAGGCACAACAAGTCGACATTTGCAGCAATGACATGAGTCTGCTTGCTCAGCTTGGTGGCACGACGGACGATATAGTTGCGGCGGTCGGCTATGTCGGTAATCATTCCTGTGCCGTCGTCAAGCATCTGGAACGACACTCTGTCGCCCACGGCAATGGGGTTGGTCTGCTTGCTGCCGCGAATGCGGAAATTGCCACGCAGACGGCACTCCACAACCGTGCCGTCGGCCAACAGGACATTATACCAACTACCTGTGGTTCTAATCACTAATCCTCTATTTTCTGTCGCGTTTGACATTCTTTGGACAAATGGTTTCTGATTGCAAAAGTAACATTTTTTTTACAAAGTTCGTTCTCTTGGCAGCCACTTTTAAAAAAAATCGTACCTTTGCATTACCAAATCCGTATGATTTATGAAGAGATTTCTGTTATTTTCAGTAGCTGTCATATCCCTTATGGGAACACTTGACGCACAGCGTCGCGACAGACGCGTTGATCTTGAGATACCTTGCGGCTACCACATCGATGTGTCGACCTCAGGACAGCTGTGGCTCTACGACAGGTGTGGGCACATCTGGAAAGCCGACAGCATAGGCGACACCTGGCACAGTATGCTTGGCCAGAATTACGACAGATACGCCACTGGGCCTACGATAGAGCGCATAGCGGGCTTTGGGAGCGACACAGCCATCGCAGCAGGATATATGTACGACAACATAGTGCTGCACACCACCACAGGCGGAGCGGTGTGGGACAGTGTGGAGATGGACAATGGGCACACCTGGGTACACGGATTCTGCTTCCACCGCGACGGAAAACTGTGGATGGCATCGGCGAGCGGAAGAAGCTTCAGGACTATGGCATACAGCGACGACCGAGGAAAGACGTTCAAAGCTTTGAAGCCAACGTTTCCAGACTGTGTGAAGGGCGAAGACGGCATAGAGGAACTGTTTATGTTCAGCGCCGACAGCGGCTTTGCGGGCACCTACGGCAACAGGATATACAGCACCTCGGACAACTGGCGCACCGCGCACCGTATAGCCACGCCGCAGGACCAGGGGTTGGTGGAGAGCAAAGGCAACTGCTGGGTGACACGTCTGCGCCAGTGGCACGGATGGCTTATATCCACGCAAAACGGCACGACTGCCTATACCCTACTGGGCGGCGAAACAAAATGGGAAATACTGCCTCTTAGCGACTATGAAACCGACCCTGAAAGCGACCGCCTTTGGGCCATCACCGACAGCGGGCAGCTGGTGCTGATGCACGATATGGAACACTGGACGGTAGTGAAAGAATCGCCACAAGCAAGACGCATCTGCGGAACACAGGGCGGATGCGTATTCATCGATACGGATGCCGGCGTGGTGCGCATAGCACCCGACGGGAAGGCCGACACCTGCGGATTCTTCACCGAAGAGAAATCGCTTCAGGAATATTTAGACGAGGCCGAAGCCGAGGCTGAGAAGATAGGATACAGCACCCTCACCCGGTTCAGCCACGGAGGACGCAAGTGGCTCACCGACCGCACAAGTATCTATCTTAGCGACTTTATAGGATGGTACCGAATAGCCAAACCCAATGGAATTGTCAGTATGGCCCCCGACCCGGACCACGACGACCGCGTCATCATACTGCACAGCGACCAAAAGAACTATACCATCGACACGGCGGGACGTATGGAACCCTACACCTATCGCGACCCATTCGGCGAGTTTCTGCAAAGCGAACTGCAGAGCGTAGAGATTGTAACGTACACCGCCGGCTGCTTCCACTATCAGCCGTACACAATAGCCTACAGCCGCAAAGGCGAGATGCTTGTGGAAAGCAAATATAGCGTCAATGGGAAGAAACGGAGACACCGTAAGCAAAAGTTTGATGCCAGTGCCATAGAGGAAGCGATGAGACGAGCGAGCGAGACATACAGCCAGATGCCCACCGTTGCCGAATTCGGACTGAAAGACGGGGTTGTAGATCTGGAGGTAGTCTTTAATCCGCAAGGGTGGTGCACCTCCAGCAGCGGATACAACGTGAAATTTGCGAACAGAAAAGGCGATACGCTGACAGCCACATGGAACAGCAGTGCCGACTGCGGCGAATACTTCCCCATGCTGCTGCCGATGATGATAAAGCAAGGGAACACCGCACTAATCACCTATCGTCCCGAGCTGTGGAACGCCTTGAAGCCTCTGATGCCAGAGGATATGTTTTTGCGGAGTATGCTTAGCAAGTATAGCCTGCTGGATATCCGTCCCGGTGACCTGCTCTTTTTCCGCGACACCGCGGGAATGGGGTCGGCCGTGAAGGAGAGCACCGGCGAATACACGCACGTGGCAATAGTGGAGACGGTAGGCGACTCGATATGGGTTATCGATGCCACGCGGCGCCGCGGTGTGAGCCGCCACGCCATAGAAAGCCAGCCCGGTGACCGCGATTTTCCAGACGTATACCGTCTTGCAAACAATTTCAGCATCAATGTTGAGGCGACGCTCGAAAGGGCCCGCTCGTTCATCGGCCGACCCTACGACAGCGCCTTCGAACCCGGAGCCGAAGCCTTGTATTGCTCAGAGCTTGTATACGAATGTTACCTGTGGAATTCTTCGGACAAAAAAGGGGAACACCTGTTCGAGGCAAAACCTATGAACTGGCGAGACAAAGACGGCAATATGCCCCAATATTGGATTGACCACTTCGCGGAGCTCGGCAAGCCCATCCCCGAAGGCGTGCCCGGCACCAACCCAACCGACCTGTCGCGTTCGGAACTGCTAAGGAAAGTGAATAACAAGAAATAACACACCGTCATGAAGAAAATCATTTCCCTGATAGCGGCAGTACTATGCATCGTCATGGCGAGCCAGGCGCAGGACTTCTGGGACGACCTGAAGACGTGGCAGGTGGGCAAAGTGGCGCCCCACGCCGATGTCATTCCAGACGATTCGGCCTGGGTGATGAACCTCAACGGCGTTTGGCCGTTCCTCTTCTACGAGCGCGCCGAGTATGTGCATCGCGGCCTGGAGCGCGGTGGCAGTAAGATGACAGACTTCAGCCCCGACCAGGACTTGAGCCGCTGGGATTCGATAATGGTGCCCGGCAACCTGGAACTGCAGGGCTACGGCACGGCGGTCTACGTCAATATGAAAAACGAATTTCCGAGCAATCCGCCGCGGGCACCGCGGGCCTACAACCCCACGGGCGTCTATGCCCGCGACGTGGAGGTGCCCGACGCGTGGATGGACTGCAACATCTTTTTCCGCATCGGGGCTGCATCGTCGGCCGTGGAGCTCTACGTCAACGGCGAGTTCGTCGGCTACAGCGAGGACTCGAAGACACCGGCGGAATGGGACATCAGCCGCCAGGTGCATCGCGGCAAGAACCGCATCTGCATCATCCTGCACCGATGGAGCGACGGCAGCTACCTCGAATGCCAGGACATGTGGCGTATGAGCGGCATCACGCGGGACGTGACGATGTACTGTCTGCCGTTAGACTACATCGAGAATTACCGAATCGACGCCCTTCTCGACACCACCGACTATTCGACAGGCCAACTACAGCTGGCCATCGGCGTTGCCTCCGGCGACATTTACCGCTTCCCCAACCGTCCGCCATTCAAGGGACGGATAGCGATTTCGCTAACCGATTCGACGACAAGGCTGCTCGACAGCGTCGTGATTTTTTCTCTTCCAGTAACATTTTTCAGCACCCGTGTTGGCGAGGTCAAACCCTGGACAGCGGAGACTCCCAACCTCTACACCATGCACCTAAAAATTCTCAACGACAAGGGCGAAACGCTGCAAACAATTGAAAAACCGATAGGTTTCCGCATGGTAGAGATAAAGGACGGCTTGCTATGCGTCAACGGCAAGGCGGTGACCATCAAGGGCGTGAACCGCCACGAGCACAACGCGCGGACCGGCCACGTGGTGAGCAGGGAGCAGATGGAGCGCGACGTCCAGCTGATGAAAGCCAACAACATCAACGCCGTGCGCACGAGCCACTATCCCGACGACGAATACTGGTACGAGCTGTGCGACCGCTACGGCCTCTATGTGTGGGACGAGGCCAATAACGAGAGCCACGCGCAGGGCTACGGCGAGCAAAGCCTGGCCAAGAAAGCCGAATGGACCAAGCCGATATGGTACCGCGTGAACAATATGGTGCAGCGCGACCGCAACCACCCGTCAGTCATCGTCTGGTCGCTGGGCAACGAGTGCGGCAACGGGGTTTGCTTCGAGGAGGCCTATCGCCGGCTGAAGGCGAACGACAAGACTCGTCCCGTGGTCTACGAACGCGCCGAACTGGACTGGAACACCGACATCGTGGGCATCATGTATCCAGGGTTTGATTTTCTCGGTGCCTACGGCCGGCGGATGGACCGGCTGGCCGCGCAAAACAAATACGACAGCATACGCCCATACATTATGGTAGAATACTGCCACGCTATGGGCAACAGCCTCGGCGGACTGAGCGACTACTGGGACACAATACGCAAGTACCCCTACCTGCAGGGCGGCTTCATCTGGGACTGGCAGGACCAGGGACTGCACAGGGACAGCAAAGTGATTTTCGAGAACCCCAAGCAAATCGCCCTCGGTGGCGACCTGGGCAGCCTGTACGGCATCGAGGACGACGGCGACTTCTGTGCTAACGGCATCTGCGACAGCTACGGCGACCCATACCTCTGTATGGAGGAAGTGAAGGCGGTGTATGGTGCGGAAAATGGAAAACGGAAAGTGGAAAACGAAGAACGGAGATGTGAGAACGGAGATGTGAAGACTGTGAAGCGCAGCGAAATTCTTGTAGAACGGAAAAGGGGATTTATCGAGGTGAAGGGAGATGGATTCGAAGTGACCATCAATGAGGGCAGGGGTGAGATTGCGCGCTATGTGGTGGACGGAAAGGAGGTGCTGAAAGACCTCAGGCTCAACCTTTGGCGGCCGCCGACGCAGAACGACCGCGTCGACCGCAACGGCGCGCCAGCGTGGGACGGCCTGCAGCACCTGACACCAAGACTTTATGGGATATCATTAGGCCCCGTCAGCGACACCACCAGATACGCCGCCGCGCAAATAACAATCCGCTCAATGCTGGCGACCGACGACGGCGAAGCGATGCCAATGCGCGAAATTATAGAGGTGGCCGACAACGGAGCAATGCAAGTGAGCGTCCGACTGCAGGGCGAGGGGGTGTTCCGTACCTTCGCACGCGTGGGTCTGCAATGCTCGGTGCCAAGCCGATACACCGGCACCATCTGGCTGGGATACGATGCCGAGCATTATCCCGACCGCCGCACCGCTGGAAGGTATGGCCTATGGTGCTATCCCGACATCGACCAACTGACGCGTCTCCACGCCGTTCCGCAGGAGGAGGGCAACCGCGAAGCCTGTCGCCTGTCGCTCAACGACGGGCAGCATCCTTTGGAAATCAGCATCGACGGACAAAAACTGTTCAATTTCAGCCGACACAGATATGCCGACACGGTGGTCGCCGCCCACGACCGCTGGTGGAAGATGCCCAAGCCCGACACAGCATACTCCATCCTCAATATCGACAGCCGCATTGCAGGAGTTGGCACCGCCACCTGCGGACCCGGCGTCAGCGAGAAATACCGCATCAGCGGCGACAGCACCTACACCTTCCGCTTCACCTTCACGCCACACGACAACCAGCCGCCTGACTTCGGCACACCTTACGATGACTTTTTCGGGCACAACGCGCTTGTCGACATTCCTTTTGAATCGAAAAAACACTCTTCGCACATCAAGAAGATAACTGCCGACCTGCAACCCGACTCGCCCTACGACAAAGACTTCCCGGCCGTGCTGCACAACGGGCGTCGCGCCGTTGCCGGCGACTACAGCGAGGGGTGGACCGGATGGAGCGGCGTCGACACGCTGCTGCTGACAGTGAAAACCAAGCGGAAAAACAACAAGAACGTCGCCATCGGTTTCTGCCACGCCCCCGATGACTGGGTGCTGGCACCCGAGGCAGTGGAGATATGGATGCCGGGCCAAGAGAAATGGGTACCCCTTCAGAAAACGGCGATAAAAGACGAACGCCACGGTCGGCAGCGAGTCGTTTTCCGTAGTCATCGACCTCTAAAACAAAAGCCTGACAACCTGTCTAAAAACATTAAAATCCGCATCGTGCACCCATCTACCCTGCCTGACTGGCACCAGCACAAAGGCCAAAAAGCCTGGCTGATGATTGACGAAGTGAAGGCGGAATGGACGTACTAAATATAATGTAAACGTTATTATTTCTCTTTTTTCGGGAAAACATACTGTCCTTTGCCTTGCGTAGCCTTGCCAAAATGGATGGCATTGTTGGGACAGTGGTGGTAGCAAGCCATACAGTTGGTGCAGTTGCCGTGCCATACGGGGCGGAGGCCCTGCTTGGCGCTGCCTTGCGGGTCGGCGTAGTCGCCCGACATCGTTATGTTGCCCAACGGACACACTTTGGCGCATATCCCGCACGATATGCACCGGTCGGTGGTGTAGAACTTCTTGTCGGTAATCAACAAACTATAGAACAAGGCATTGGTGACGTATGTATTTAGCCATGGCACCTTGCCACGAACCACGTCGACAACCTTCTCACGGCGACCAATACGCTCAGCCACCTGCGGCAGACGCTCGCGGACGGCATTGATTTTGCGAGCTGCATTCTCGTCAGTGTCGAGATTGAAGCCTTTGAGGTTGATGTAGGTTTCAGGCATAACAAAGGAGAAAGCAGCATCGAGCATAATACCCTTTGTTTTCAATACCTTAGCAAAACGTTCTGGTGTGCGGCCCACGTTGTCGCCACAGGTGCATGCAAGGTAAGTATAGGACGGGATAATATTGATTTTCAGACGTGACACATAGTCGGAGACAATACGCGGAACCGCCCATGAATAGACAGGGCAAACGAAGCCAAGGGGTTCGTCGGCAGAAAGCGTCACCGAAGGCGTTGGTTCCATGGGTTTTATAAGAGCCAGACGGTCATTTGTGAGTCGGGCAAGTTCATCAGCCACGAATTTGCTGTTGCCACAGCCGGAAAAATAGAGTATCATATCTGATTGCGAAAAAAATTTGTCTGCCCGCCGCAGACGGGCAAAAGATTAACCATCTTAAACTTTGTGGATAACGGGAATAAAGCAAAAATATTGCATTAATAAGTCATTGTACTTTATATACTAAAAAAAAGAGACGTTCGTTATTAGAAACATGAAACGTATAATTCTGTCATTATTACTCATCAGTTCTTTATCGGCATTTGCCCAGAAAGAGCAGGATCCCGACACACTCGTATGGAACAACCGGCACTATACAGTCACGGTCGAACGCGATGTACCATCGCTGGTTATGGTTTATTTCCAACGCACAAACACCCCTTCTCCGTTCAATTTCTGGAGCGCAAACCTCAATCGAGGACATGTGGCACGCTTCGAGATTCTTAACAACGAGATATACCTTACTCGCATCGACGCCAAACGCTATCGTACACGGACCGGAAACCTGTGGACCGAAAGCGGCATCGACACATCTGTAGCACCCGGATACTTCAATATCAAACCTTTGGAAACGCACCCCGAGACTTCCGACGACTTAGTCATTGCAGACTGGTTTTCGGGCATCATTGAACTCACATTGATTACGAACGACAAAAAAGAGTTGAAATCAACCGAGGCAAAAGGGAACAGATATTTGCACATCATAGACGGAAAAATCGTTGACAACGTATTCATTAGCACCAACGACAGACTTCAGTTGCAGAAGAACCCCGATACAAGCAGCACGATTTCAAAAATCCTTACACTCCGCGAACGATACCTTAACTTCCATCAGCGCTGCGCAATGGACCGTGAGGCTGTTGATTTCGACGGGCATAAAGGTCTCTTCGAACATCAACCTGACAACATGACACTTGTGATGGATTTCTTTGGGAACAACCCCCTGCGCACTCCCTCGGCATGGAACAGCAGTACCTCCTCCGGTGCTCCATTCGGCTCATGGATCATCCAGAACGACTCACTGTTCTTATCCGATATCTCCACACACTCCGGAGACGATCCCTACTCATTCATCTCGCACACCGAATCCATTACCACATATCTGGCAGACAGCATTATAGACGACATACCATACAATCATCGCCCTCTCAATGAAAACGGTGCTATCTTTGCCGACTGGATTGACGGCAACTACGTGATCCACTATGGCAACTGGGAGTCTTCTGCTCTTGGACTTCCCACTTACAATATATACAAAACCCAGAAACTCAGGATAAAAGACGGCATCATTCTGTCTTCATCTTTTACCCCCTCGAGCTTCGAAGACGACGAAAAAGAGCTTGCTGCCAACGTTTTTAACATCTGCAACGAAAACGGAATATGGTCTGTAGACGACAAACAACTGGCTGAGAACGTGGGCAAATACAAACAGCCCAAGACAAATCCGACTTACAAAGGCGGGAAACCCACTTTCCGCAGCTGGTTCCTCAACAATCCTCTCACCGACGAACGTGCCAAGGACCGACTGTTCCGTGTGCGTCTCGGATTCATGGTCAACTGCAATGGCGAAGCAGGACGATGGATTATCCTGAACAAAGGGAAAGGCGAACTATTCGAATTCGCCAACATGGTCCTCGACCTTGTCAAGACTATGCCTCAGAACTGGGAACCTGCCAAAGACAAGAAAGGCAATGCTGTTGATTGCTGGCAGATTATGGAATTCACCGTAAACAACGGCATTCTCACCAACGCCAATTACAAATAGCAATGTCACCGCTGCTGATCCACACTCGCCATTTCCCGCCACATAGATACCATGCTATCAGCATTTTCCCATTCGTCTTCTACAACGGACAGCCACTCACCAACAACGAAATCCAACACGAAACCATTCATTTGTGGCAACAGATAGCTCTGCTTATCATACCGTTCTACATGCTATATCTGACGTTTTGGCTGATAGGTCTGGCTCGTTACAGGAATTTCGACATGGCTTATCGTTCCATTCCTTTCGAACGCTCAGCCTATATGCTTGAAAGCAAAAGCAATCCAAAAGCATTCACACAAGCATTCCATTGGATAAAAATGGTTTCATACAAAGAAAAACCTCAGCAAAGGCCAAAAGCATAAATAACAATCTATTTATCAATTCTTGCCATAGGCAAAACAATTCCACAAAACAAGTGGACAATTATAGGGATCCACTATAATTCGCGACTTGCTTACAAATAGCCAGCAAAAACTCCTAACATAATATATGGTGATGACATTTTTTCACGACTCGCTGATTCCCGAGAAGAATCTGACCACACTCTCATTGTAGGTTCGCGAGACCGGAATTGCCTTTGACCCCTCTGTCAACTCAAGGACCAAACCATCTTTGTCTTTTCGCAGAAGTTTCACATTTTCAATATTTACCATAAAACTCCGATGACAGCGGAGCAGACCTTTATATTCATCTGACGCATTAAGCTGCTTCATCGAATTATGAAGGATAAACATATCCTCCTTGCCTTCGTTAAGATAATGGATATTACAATAATTGTCAGCTGCTTCAATGTACAGGACATTCGAGCGACGCGTTGAAAACGACAATTTCCCTCCCCGGTCCTTAAACAAGAGATTATCCCCTTCTGACGGCAATTTCAATGATGCCGACTCCAACGTTGCCTGCAGATTTGCCAGACGTTGCCGCCTGTCGTCAAGATTGAAAATCAACACCGAAATAATATAAGGGACAGCTATTACCGACAGAAAATCGAGTGACACATGCCATAACATATCTGAAAAAGCAAGCCTTTTTACGTTTCCAAGAAAAAATGCAATAACTGTAAGAAGCACCGAAATGACTATAAGTTCTGCCGCCATCCATATTATGAAGTGGAAAAACTCCATAGAATGCTTGCGCTGAATAAGATACAAAAAAAGTCTACTAATCACGAAAAGTGCCGCTCCCGACGATACCATGATGACAGTGAAAATGTAAACATTTAGATTTGAAACACTTTCATCCGTCCGCATAAATGATGCCGGCTGATAGAATACTATAAACAGCACAGTGACCACTATCATCGTGGCAAGAAAAAACCACATACTTTTGATCTCTGTGAAGAATTTTGGTATTTTAACAATATTTTTCGCCATAATGTTAAAGATATTTCACGAAATTCACCCAAAAAGTATAAATTTTACCCATAGAAACGACATTTAACCCAAAATATTATGTTCAATGTCGTTTTTAACAAAAATAGTTTTGAAAAAAGTTTTTTCTTTGCAGCCCGAAAAAATGGCAGATTTTGCATTTAAGCACACAAAAAGCAATTTGCCATATATAAATTAAAGAATACATTAATATGAAAATTATAGGAACAGGTAGTGCACTCCCAGAAAAAGTAGTGACCAACGACATGCTGGCCAGCTTTCTTGAGACAAGCGACAGTTGGATTACCACACGTACCGGAATCCAGACACGACGCTTACTAAGCAAAGAAACCTTAAGCGAACTCGCTATGACCGCCGCGACAGCAGCACTGGAATCGGCAGGCGTAGCTCCAGAGAATATTGATTACCTAATTTGCTCAAATGTGGCAAACAGCTATGTCACCCCTTCGCTGAGCAGCATAATTCTCGGACCACTGGGATGCAAATGTCCTTGCACCGACCTCAACGGTGCATGCACCGGATTCATTTATGCCCTTGACATTGCCGATGCGTTCATCAAAACAGGACGTGCAAAAAACATCCTCATCGTTGCTGCCGAAGAGCCTTCACGCTTCTGCAACTGGCACGAACGCGAAACATCGGTATTGTTTGCCGACGGAGCCGGCGCTGTCGTAGTGACAAAAGGCGAAGGATTCAAAGACTTCATTCTGACTGGCGACACCCACACCGACGTCCTCTACTACAAACGTTCGTTGGAGACAACGCCTTTCGACCGCGTTGAAGAAAAAACCGTTCCGCTGGTAATGCAGGGCCGCGAGGTCTTCAAACTGGCTGTCCGGTCGTGCATCAGAGACGTCGACACCATCCTGGAGAGAAACAACATGACAGGCAGCGACATAGACATGTATCTGCTGCATCAGGCCAACTTCAGAATCAACGATTCTATCCGCGAGCATCTTGAGCAGCCAAAGGAGAAATTCCCGACCAACATGCAGAAATACGGCAACACATCCTCTGCAAGTATCCCGATACTTATGGACGAGTTGTCGCGTGCCGGCGAGTTGAAAGACGGAATGAATGTATTGCTCAGCGCTTTTGGAGGTGGATTCGTCACCGGTGCCTCCATCCTCAGATGGAACGGCATAACCTACAAGGACGCAACAGAAAACGAATAAATCCGCGCGACGGGTGTTATACGCGCACAGCGCATCAAAACACTCATATTCGCGTCATTAGCGAAATTCGCGGACAAAAATAATCAAATCTCACAATCATTAAATTTGAAAATAAAATAAACCAGATATGAAACGAGTAGTTATTACCGGAATTGGATGTATAACTCCGCTTGGCAACAATGTCGACACCATGTGGAGCAACCTGCTTAAAGGCACTTGCGCTATCGACAAGATCAAAAACATCAACACCGACAACCTCACTGTTAAAGTGGCTGCTGAGGTCATGGGATTCAATCCCGAAGATTTTGGCATCGAAAAAGCCATGATCCGACACAACGACCGCTATGCTCTCTATGCCATTGCTGCTGCCACACAAGCCATGCAAGACAGTGGCCTGACCGTCGACAAAGATGTGGACCCCAGCCGTTTCGGATGTGCCATTGGCTCCGGTATTGGCGGAATCCAGACCTTCTGCCGCGAACACGCCTCCATGCTCGAAAACGGTCCGCGCCGCGTTTCGCCTCTTTTCATTCCGGAAATGATCGCAAACATTGCTTCGGGCAATGTTGCCACCGTTTTCCACGCCGAGGGTCCCAACCTCCCGGTCGTCTCAGCTTGCGCCACCGGAACCCACTCCGTCGGCGAAGCCTACAGAATGATCAAGGAAGGACGTGCTGACGCCATGATTACCGGTGGTACCGAAGCCGCTATATGCGAAATAGCTATCGCCGGATTCGCCAACAGCAAAGCGCTCTCTACAAGCGAAGACCCGATGGCAGCATCGTTGCCCTTCGACGCCAGAAGAAAAGGATTCGTCATGGGCGAAGGCTCAGGCGTCATGATCCTCGAAGACTACGAGTTGGCAAAACGCAGAGGTGCCCACATCTACGCTGAGGTTTGCGGCTACGGCAACAGCTGCGACGCATTCCACTACACCGCACCGCGCGCCGATGCCAAATGTGCCACCAATGCCATCCGCTGGGCCCTTGAGGAAGCCGGATTCAAACATGGCGAAAAGGTCTACATCAACGCCCACGGCACAGGAACCCCGCTCAACGACAAGACCGAGACCCTTGCCATCAAACAGGCAATGGGTGAAGACGAAGCTCGCAAAGCCGTCATCAGCAGCACCAAATCAATGCATGGCCACATGCTTGGTGCCACCGGCGCCGTCGAAATGGTAATCTGTGCAAAGACCCTGCAGGAAGGAAAAGTGGCTCCGACCATCCACCTCGACCAACCGGACCCCGAATGCGACCTCGACTACACACCGCACACAGCACGCGACTTCGCTGCCGACCTCACAATCAGCAACTCATTCGGCTTTGGCGGACAGAACGCCTGCGTTGCACTAAGAAAAATCTGAACGGATTTGCATCCTTACCAGCTTGCAAACTCTTTAACCGCTAAAAATAAAAACAGATATGGAAAGAGAAGAAATCAAAAACTACCTACCTCATAGAGAACCAATGCTCTTAGTCGACGACATGCACCTTGAAGGCGATACGGCTGTAGGGCACTACCATGTGCGCGGTGACGAGTATTTCGTCCAGGGTCACTTCCCCGGACATCCTGTCGTCCCCGGCGTAATCCTGTGCGAGATAATGGGTCAGTGCTGCAGCACTCTCATGCTCGACGAACTGCCCGGCAGACTCACCTTCTACGCCGGAATGGACAAAGTTCGTTTCAAAAACCAAGTCGTTCCTGGCGACACTATCGAAGTACGTGGAAAAATCACCTCAAAACGAGGCCTCACGTTCTTCGTCGATGCAGAAGCCAAAGTCGAAGGCAAACTCTGTGCCAAAGGCAGCCTCATCTTCATGCTTGTCGACAAATAAACACATTGATACGCAGATAAGCGAATATTCAGCATCAAACATATAACATTAAACATTTAAACACAATATATATACAGATGAAACTCTTAGAAAACAAAACAGCTTTAATTACAGGAGCATCAAGAGGTATAGGCAGAAGCCATGCTCTGCTCTTTGCCGAAGAAGGTGCCAACATCATATTCACCGACCTGAAAGAAAACGAGATGAGCGAAAGCCTGCTTTCTGAATTGAGAGCCAAAGGCGTTCGCGCAGATTTTCTGGCAAGCAATGCCTCTGACAATGCACAGGCCGTAGAGGTAGCCGAATGGGTGGCAAAGAACTATGGCCGTCTCGACATCCTCGTCAACAATGCCGGCATCACGAAAGACAACCTCATTCTGCGCATGAGCGTCGAGGACTGGAACCTCATTATGGATGTCAACCTGCGCTCGGTATTCAACTACACCAAAGCCTTCGCTCCAATGATGATGAAACAGCGCGCCGGCTCCATTATCAACATCAGCTCCATCGTAGGTCTCAACGGCAATGCCGGCCAGTGCAACTACTCTGCTTCCAAAGCCGGTATTATCGGTTTCACACGCTCCATTGCAAAGGAACTTGGCTCACGCAACATCCGCTGCAACGCTGTAGCTCCCGGCTTTATCGAAACACCCATGACGCAACAGCTGCCTGAAGACGTGCGCAAAGACTGGATGACCAAGATACCGCTGCGCCGTGGAGGTCTCGACACCGACGTGGCACACGTATCCCTTTTCCTCGCCAGCGACCTCGCCTCATACGTCACCGGACAAGTAATCAGCTGCGACGGCGGCCTGGCCATCAACTAAAAAACATCATTATCGAACATGAATATCAAAGAATTAACAGACGAACAGCTCTTCGACGAAATCAGCGCCATCATCGAAGAACGTCTTGGAGTGTCAGCTTCGGACATCACGCCCGACAAGAACCTCACCAATGATCTCGGCGCCGACTCCCTCGACAGCGTGGAACTCATCATGTCCATCGAACAGAAATTCGGCATCTCCATCCCTGAAGACGCAGCCGAAAACATCAAAACCGTTGGCGACATCATCTCCTACATCAAGCGCTAACACCTCATACCTTCAACTCTTAACCTATATTAATTATAAATGTCATTGAAAATAGTAGTTTTGGCAAAACAAGTCCCCGACACCCACAACGTCGGAGCCGATGCCATGAATCCCGACGGCACCGTCAACCGTGCCGCCCTACCGACAGTGTTCAATCCTGAAGACCTCAAAGCCCTTGAAATGGCACTCCGCGTTAAAGACCAGACCGACGGCGCTTCTGTCACCGTGGTCACCATGGGACCTCCGCGCGCAGCCGAAATAATCAAAGACGCCAAATCGCGCGGAGCTGACGACGGCTTTGTCCTTAGCGACGCCCGTTTTGCCGGTGCCGACACCTTGGCCACCTCCTATGCCATCTCACAGGCCATCAAGCAACTCGGTCATGTCGACATCATTTTCGGCGGCCGACAGGCCATCGACGGCGACACGGCACAAGTCGGACCACAGGTTGCTGAAAAACTTGAAATTCCGCAGATAACATACGCCGAGGAACTGATGGCAATAGACAACAAGTCCATCACCATACGTCGCAGACTGGAACGCGGCACCGAGGTGGTGAAAGCAGCCATGCCCGTACTCGTCACCGTAACCTCTGCCGGCGAGGATTGCCGCTTCCCCAATGCACACCGTCTTATCCGTCAGGCCAAAGATGAAATACGCATGATCAACGCCGACAGCATCGACGCCGACATGGACCGCCTCGGACTGAAAGGCTCACCCACCAAGGTCAAGAAAATCGAGAATGTCGTGCTCGCACACAAAGAGTCTGTCGTACTCGAACCTACCGAGGCCGCATTGAACGAACTCAGTGCCACCCTAATCAAGGAGCACATACTGTAACATCGTTGTCAGCAGAGCTGACGGCACACCAGTCAGCTGAGCCGACGGCATACCACGAAAACGATAACGAAAACGATAACGAACAATGAATAACGTATTAGTATATTGCGAACTGTCGGAAAAAAACCAAATCGCCGACATCAGTCTGGAACTCTGCACCAAGGGCCGCCAGTTGGCCTCCCGCTTGGGCTGCAAGTTGCAGGCCGCTGTGCTGGGCTGCGATGTGAAAGCCGCCGCCGAGAGTCTTTATCCCTACGGTGTTGACGAGGCCTACGTCGCCGACGACCGTCGACTCTCGCCCTACCGCACGTTGCCCCACTTCGACGTGTTGTCGAAACTTATCGAGAAAGAACAGCCCCAAATAGTGCTTTTTGGAGCATCAAGCGTTGGACGTGACCTCGCTCCGCGCATCGCCTCCTATCTCCGTTGCGGACTCACAGCCGACTGCACATCGCTCGAAATCGGCTCGCACGAAGACGCCAAAAACAAGAAGACCTACGACGACATCCTTCTCCAGATCCGTCCCGCCTTCGGAGGCAACATCATCGCCACAATCGTTTGCCCCGAGACCCGTCCGCAGATGGCTACCGTGCGCGAGGGTGTTATGAAGAAAGAGATTCTCGATGCCAACTACAAAGGCACAATCATTCCTGTAGCCATAGAAGCATCGCTCGACAAGGCTGACAAGGCCGTCGAGATACTTAGCCGCGAAATCGAAGAGCAGAAAATCGACATCAAAGGCGCTCAGATTATCGTTGCCGGCGGTTACGGTATGGGCAGCAAGGAGAACTTCCAGCTGCTCCACCAGTTCGCACACCTCATCGGTGCCAGCGTCGGAGCTACCCGTGCTGCCGTCGATGCCGGCTTCTGCGAGGGCGAACGCCAGATAGGACAAACCGGCGTCACAGTGCGTCCCAAACTCTATATCGCCTGTGGCATCAGCGGCGCTGTTCAGCACCGCGCCGGAATGGAACAGAGTTCCAAAATCATAAGCATCAACACCGACCCCGATGCGCCCATCAACGCCATTGCCGACTACACCATCATTGGCGATGCCATGACCGTCATTCCGCAGTTTATGGCTTGCTATAAAAATAATCTGAAATAATTATGAATTTTTACACAGATAACGAAAATCTTAGCTTCTACCTGCATCACCCCGACATGGAGCAGGTAGTCGCTGTCAAGGAAAAGAACTATGCCGAAGCCGGCAGCCATCCCGAAGCACCCGCCAATGCCGAGGAAGCAGTAGCACAATACGACATGGTGATGCGCCTCCTTGGTGACATCGCAGGCGATGTCATAGCCCCCAATGCCGAAGAGGTCGACCACGTAGGCCCCTCGCTCGTCGACGGCCACGTCGAATATGCCCCTGGCACACGCCGCAACCTCGACGCTCTCATCCAGTCGGGTCTCTACGGCATGGCTCTCGAGCGCAAGTACAACGGTCTGAATTTCCCCCGTGTGGTGGAGGTGATGGCCGCCGAGATGATAGCCCGTGCCGACGTAGGCTTTGCCACCATCTGGGGTCTGCAGGACTGCGCCGAGACAATACAGCATTTCGCTTGCGAAGAATTGAAAGACAAATACCTGCCTCGCATATATGAGGGCGCAACCTGCTCCATGGACCTGACTGAACCCGATGCCGGCAGCGACCTCCAGTCCGTACGCCTCAAAGCCACATGGGACGAGGCTTCGAACTGCTGGCGTCTGAATGGCGTGAAGCGTTTCATTACCAACGGCGATGCCGACCTTCACCTCGTGCTGGCACGCAGCGAAGAGGGTACCAACGACGGACGTGGACTCTCCTATTTCGTCTTCGACAAGGCCGACGGCGGCATGACCGTGCGCCGCATCGAGAACAAAATGGGTATCAAGGGAAGCCCCACCGCAGAGCTGCAGTTCACCAACGCTCCCGCTCAGATTGTCGGCGAACGTCGCCTGGGACTGATCAAATATGTCATGTCGCTGATGAACGGAGCCCGACTGGGTGTCGGAGCCCAGTCCATCGGACTCTGCGAAGCCGCTTGCCGCGAGGCTGAAGCATACGCTGCCAGCCGCGAGCAGTTCGGTCACTCCATCGACAAATTTGTCGCCGTCCAGGATCTGCTTGCCCAGATGCGTGCCCGTACCGACGGAGCCCGCAGCCTTATGTACGAGACCGCCCGCTACGTAGACCTCTCGGCCAGTTCGAAACCTGCATCGCGTATTGCCGACATCCTCACCCCGCTCGTCAAGCTCAATGCCAGCGAATTTGCCAACCGTTGCGCCTACGACTGCATCCAGGTGCACGGCGGCAGCGGATTCATGAAGGAATACGCCTGCGAACGCCTGTATCGCGACGCCCGCATCCTCAGCATCTACGAAGGCACCAGCCAGCTCCAAGTTGTCGCCGCCATGAAGGGTATCGCCAGCGGAGCCTACCTCAAACAGATTGAGAGCTACGACGCCAAAGCAGCCGAAGGCACCCTGACAGACGATATGAAACGCTGCCTTGAGACCCTGCGCAAAGCCACCGAGGAATACAAAAAATTCTACGAACTGGCAGCCGCCGAAGGCACCACCAGCGAACTTTTCGAACACCAGACCCGCGCCCTTACCGAGGTGCTGAGCAACATCATCATGGGCTACCTGCTGCTGCTCGACAGCCAGCGTGACGAGCGTTTCATGAAGAGTTGCAAATACTTCGTGAAGGAAGCCATCGGCGAGGTGAGCAAACACATTGCCGAACTGGAAAACTGATGTTTCTTTCTATATTCAAGGCATAAAGCCAACACAAAAAAACATATTCTATATCACAGAGGATGTCTTTGTATAAAGACATCCTCTTTTTCCATCTAATCCCAAACGGTCGTCAAAATTTCTTTTACGACCTAATATAATAACCTCTTTGGGTAATATACAGGCTACATTTTCACGATAAAAAAATACAATAATTTAAAAAAGTTCACAATATCAGGTATTCAAACCAATTCTTTTGTTGGACTCTTTCCCGCAATAAACAACACGTAAACAAAAACAAATAGAGGCATCCTAATCAAATGTGATGCCTCTATTTTCAATTGTTAAGTATTCCCAGTAGGGCTATTCGACTGCGAGGAGGCTGTCGAGCTCTTCGACCTGAAAATCGCGAGCGGCGATGGTGCCGTCGGGGGCAAAAAGAATCATGGCAGGGATAGCGTTGATGCCGTATGCCTTGGCGGATTCTCCTTCGGGATCGCTGAGCACGGGCCACGTTATGCCAAGGTCGCCGATGGCTTTCTTCGTATCGTCGACTTCGTCGCTGAGCGCGATACCAATGACCGTGAGGTCTTTATGTCTCTTGACAGTACTCTGCAACTGTGGCATTGCCTGGCGGCATGGACCACACCATGAAGCCCAAAAATCAACCAGCACATATGTCCCTTTGCCGATATAGTTGCCCAGCGACGACGGCTCACCGTCTATGCTGGCCAATGCGACATCTGTAAATGGTTTGCCTGGCTGCATCTTGCCCATGGCCTCCACTTGCTCGAAGAAGGGCTTGAGCATCGATATGGAACGTACTTCAGGAGGCACCTGACGGACGAGCGAGTCGACCAACGGAAAATCAAGATACATCGACATCGACGCAAGCATGTAGGAACCAACAAAATCGGACGAGTGCTCCGACCAGTGCTGAACAAAGAAGTCGCTGATTTTCGACGGATCCGGTTCGGTGACCATAATGTCGTAAATCTGATCCATCCAGTCGGATATGCCGTCGTTGAGCGGTGTGCCCGTTGCCATATGTTCGGCCGAATCAACCATGATGTTTCCAGGTTCGAGCACGAGCTGCCACATAACGGTTGGGTACTCGTCCAACGAGCCGGGATGGATAATGGCGAGCATGATGGAATCGGGGGCCGTACCTTTGAAACAGAAGGCGCCGCCCGATATTGTTGCTGAATCTATCACAAGGGGCTCTTCCTCTTCTATTGAATAGAGGTAGACCTTCGAGGCTGTGACCTGCGAAGGAACGGTACCGTTAATGGTGTAGGAGTTCTCTTTCTTGGTTCCACACGATGCCATCAATAGCATTGCGATGAACCCGACTGTAAGCAAATTAGTTCTTTTTACTTTCATATTCAATTCTATATATTTTTTTAGCTCTAATTTAATATAGCGATCCCCCGCTTTCAGCTTTCAGCTTATTTAAACGCATTCTCCGATAGACCCTTGCCGGAGAGGGCGAGGTCGTCCATATAGGATGGCACGGGGCGTCCGAGATACTTGTCGACGTACAGCTTGGCGAGATACTGGCCGAGCATGAAACCGTGACCTCGCAGACCTGTGAGGAGGCCGACGGACGGGTCGACGATGTAGCGCGGCTCGGTGTAGCGTCCTGCCCATACTGCATGGAAACCGACTTCGCGCAGGTTCGGAATCCACTCGGCAAATACCTCTGAGACAATCTCAAGGAACTCTTTGGAGTTGTACTTGATGTTCTGGCGTGTCTCGTAGGCATCGGTGTCGGGCGAGGCGCAGCCGATAATCTGTCCGGTATGGAGGAACTGTTGGCCGTAGACGGCCGAGAAGCCCTTATAATGACGGCGGTCGATAATCATGTCGAGCGAGTCGCCTTTGACTCCCAGATTGGGCAAACGGCGTGTGATGAAGGCTTGGTGCTTGACAGGATAGAGACCCGTGTCGATGCCGAGCATATCAGTGAAGCGCTCTGCACCCCAGCCCATCGAGTTGACGAAATGGTCGGCGAGGTATTCAACATAACGCCCTTCGTGAGTACGGACAAGTGCGAGGAAGCGGTCACCCTGACGGGCGACACTCAGCAGCTCGCAGTCCTCATAGACACGGCCGCCGAGCGAAATACCGATTCCACGTATATAGTCGATGACGCGGCCCGGCGTGGCCTGCCAGCAATCGCGCGTAATGAGTGCGTGGCTGTAGGTGTTGCGCGTATCGTCCCAATAGGGTGATATCTCCTTCTTGAAATCTTTGCGGTCTACCATATAGGCATCGCTCCATGCTCGCGAAGCGTCGAGGGCACGGTATGTGGCATCGTCGTGGACGAGGTTGACGTAACGTGTAGGTTTATAGTTGATGTTGTGGACTTTCTGAATAGACTTGAATATCTCGTGGCTATGGGTGGCAATGTCGGCAATGTCGGGGTTCGAGAAGGCCGGACGGCCACCTCCGATATTGCGCCACGAGGCTCCACGGCTCCAGTTGATGAGAACGGGTTTCAACCCGGCTTTCGAAAAATAGCGGAACAGTCCGCTGCCCGCAATACCGCCACCAGCTATCAGCACGCGCACCTCCTCGCGTTCCACGTTATTGCTCTTCGGAAATACGAAGCATTCCTTCGTCCCCTCGGTATAGACGTCGCCAAGGGTTACGGGTGCCGAAAGGGGCGCACGGGGCGTGGCGTCGCCGACGACTTCGATGCCATGGGCACGGAGAATTTGGCGGGCACGCGGTATGCAGCGTTTGCCGCGACAGGGACCCATGCCCATGCGGGTGATGTGCTTCAGCTCGTCGACCGATATATATTTGCGGTCACCAACCACTTCGAGGAGGCTCTCGAGGCTGACATCTTCGCAGTGGCAGACATAAGTGCGGCTTTCGACTGTCGAAGTCTGCGGCTTCAGTGCCAACGGCTCAGGATAGCGGTCTTTGGCAATGAAACCCTTGACATCGGTCAAGTTTTTCGTTCTCCGTTCTCCGTTCTCCGTTACCTTTACTCGCGCCACATTGGTCTTGTTGGGCTTGACGAGGATCTTCTCTATCACACCCTCCCCTATCTTGGCGCCGTTGTTGTCCACCAGATACACTTCGGTTCCCTCTTCTATGTCGTATTCTATCGGCAGGAAGCAGACTCCCTTTTGGGTGTCGTATCCGAAGATGGCAAGACCCGGACACTGGTTAACACACTGCATGCATCCGATGCACTTGTCGTAGTCGACCACCGGCGTGGACGATGTGGAGGCCTTCGTGATCGCTCCCTGCGGACAGGAAAACGAGCACGGATTGCAGGCAAAACCATAGAGGCAGTCGAGTTGGACAAAGGGTTTCCTTTTCTGCCGTTCTGGGGTCGGGAGATTAGGCTTCTCGAGTATTCTGACGGGATGCTGCTGCGAGTCGATGTACTGGCGTGAGATGTCGAGATATTCGTCATAGTCGAACCTTACACCCATGTTCTGTGCCACCTCGTATGCAGCCTGACGGCCACGCAGCACAGCGCTGGTACCCTCGCCTATGCGGACAGCATCGCCGGCGGCGTAGGTGTTGAGCCCGAAAACATCGCGACCCTTGACAAGAAGCTGGTTGTCGGGCACCAATCCCGTGCAGATATTGATAATGTCAATGTTGTCGATAATCTGTTCGGTCCCGGGCACAGGCTTGAAGTTCTCGCATTTGGCGATTACCGCTCCCGTTATGGCCGTGCGGTCGGCATTCGGAATTGCACGGACAAGGGTGTAGCCTGTCATAATGGGAATACCCAGACGGCGCACACGGTTCGCCTGCACTGGAAATCCGCCTTCGCGCGGCATAGCCTCGATGATGGCTCGGATATTGGCACCCGCCTGCATGCCCTGATACGATGTCAGATAGCCTATGTTGCCAGCTCCGACAGTGAGGACATTGCGGCCCAGCAACGTATGCTCCTGATTCATCATCTTCTGGAAGACGGCAGCAGTATACACTCCTGGCACATCGTCGTTCTCGAACGTCGGCATGAACGGCACCGCACCCGTGGCAACGACAAGGTGGTCGGCATCAATGTAGGCAACATCCTGTGTCTCCGTGTTTTTGACAGCTATTCGGCGACCCTCGAGGAGGTCCCATACCGTCGAATTGAGCAGGATGCCGTCGTGGTTGTCGCCCGCAAGTGTACGTGCGATATCAAAACCACGCATACCACCGAAATGCTTCTCCTTCTCAAAGAAGAAGAACTGGTGCGTCTGCATGTTGAACTGCCCACCGATGCGGCCATTGTTGTCAATCACTATGTTGTCTATACCGAAGGCATTCAGCTGCTCTCGGCACGCAAGGCCCGCAGGACCCGCTCCGATTATGGCCACCTTCGTCTTGTATATCTTTACTTCGCGGGCTTGGGGATTTGCAGCCCCCGGAAAGAAATCCTTCGAGAGTTCGCATACCTCCCGCACATTGTCGACCGGCGTAATGCAGATGCGGCGTATACGTCCGTCGACAAGCATCTCGCATGCTCCGCATTTTCCTATGCCGCATTCAAGACTGCGCGGTTTCCCGTCGATACTATGGCTGTGTACCGGAAAACCAGCCTGATGAAGCGCCGCAGCAATGGTGTATCCTCTACGGCCTACAACCTTCTGTCCGTTGTAGAGAAATTCGACCGCCTCACTCTGAGGAATGTCGAGAATTGGGTGTTTTTCGATTTTGTACATTGAATATTGTGCTATGGATTAATAATTTGCAGAAAATTTGTTTCATTCAAATCGAAAAACAAAAGTAGTAATTCTTGCAGAAAACTGCAAGAATTACTACGTTTTTTTTGTTGGAGCAAGACTGGCGGCTATTTCAGGGTTGCTATGATAGCATCGAGACTCGAGATAAAATCGTAGAGTTTTTCGGGTGTGAAAGATTCTGTCTTCAAATCTGCACTGATGCATGTTGGTACGTTTTTGGCCCTGTGTTCCATCCGTCGCCCCTTGTCGCTAAGCGAAACAATCATCTGTCTGCCGTCCGATGCCCCCCTCGAGCGCACCACAAGCCCCTCCTTCTCCATACGTTGCAGCAGCGGCGTAACCGTATTCGTCTCCAGCATCAGCCGCCGCGCAATATCGTTAACCGGCATACCGTCTGACTCCCACAGCACCAGCATCACAAGATACTGAGGATACGTAAGACCCAGCGGGTCCAAATACTTGCGATACGCCTGCGTGACAAGCCGCGATGCCGAATACAGCCTGAAACAAAGCTGATTCTCCAACCTTAGTCCTTTGTACATCGTCCTTCTATACCAATAAGCAATTAGTCAATTCCATTCACCATTCACCATTCACCATTCACCATTCACTAATCACCATTCACTAATCACTAATCACTATCCAATAAACCTTTCTATCTCCGAGGCAAAATCCTCTGGTTCGGCAGTAGGGGGAAAACGCAGAATAGTGCTGCCGTCGCGACTGATGAGGAATTTTGTGAAATTCCAGAGGATGTCGCTATCCTTCTTGTACGACTTGCTTATCTTTTTCAGCATCGCGTGTGTTGCCTTTGCTTTCAAGCCCTTGTATTCCTCGGTCGGAGCCTGTGCCTTGAGGAAAGTGAATACAGGGTGCTCGTCGTCACCATTGACGTCGGTTTTCTTCATAATCTGGAACGTGACGCCGTAGTTGACGCGGCAGAAGGACTCGATTTCGCCGTCGCTGCCCGGATCCTGTTCCGCAAACTGGTTGCACGGGAATCCGATGATGACCAAGCCCTGGTCACGATATTTCTCGTTCAGTTTTTCCAGTCCGTCGAACTGTGGCGTAAAACCGCACTTCGATGCAGTGTTGACAATGAGGAGCACTTTGCCCTTGAATTCGTTGAAGTCAATTTCCTTGCCGTTGCTGGCAATAGCCTTAAAATCATATATCGTGTTCATTGTTCGATGGTTTTTAAATGTTTCTACGTTCTGAACGGTGAAGGGTTGAACGTTTTCGTTAAGCCGAATGCAAACAAGCTTGCTTGTATGCTGAGGCGAGAAAACGACTAATGAAATAGAACGTTTTCGTTAAGCCGAATGCAAACAAGCTTGCTTGTATGCTGAGGCGAGAAAACGACTAATGAAATAGAACGTTTTCGTTAAGCCAAGTGACAAAAGAGAGCTTGCTCACTTTGGCATGGCGAGAAAACGGGGGATGTTAATCTGAAGAGCAGACCCTGCATTTTGTGTACAAACGAGCTACCTGTAAGCTCATTGATGATCATTTGCAATGCTTGTAAAGACGCTTTAAAATCCATATTTACAATCTTTTATATTAATAATCATTTATATCGTTCACGATACAAAAGTACACAATATTTTTTTATATGAGATTAAAAAAAATAATTATGATTATTTAACATCGTATCGCAAACGATACAAATTTATAAAAAGAGAACCAATCAGATAGTGAATGAAGAAATCGTCAAAAAACAAAGTAAAGGAGACCTCTAAAATTCATTATTTTGAACACGAATTCTGCGAATTTTACGAATATAATTTTCAAAAAAAAACGAATTACAGAGGTCACCCAAAATAATTCTCCTGCTCGCAGGCGCGAGCGAAATCTTGACTACGTCAACGTTGCATCACTTCGGTAAAGCAAACCCGTTTGCTCTACTCTAAGTTTCCGCAACTTCGTAAATCTTGTAAATTTATACCGCCTGCGGCGAAAATGCCGACGCCGTTATAGTTTTACCTTATTTTATCGTCACTTAAAGGTCTGAAAGAGGGGAAATATAATCTAACGCCTACGGATGAATGTATATTTTCGGAGCGAGCTAAACGAAGGCTTATAATACAATGTCATAGTATTATAGGAGTCACCGAAGCTGATATCAAGGTCGTAAGCCTCCGTATCTGTAATCTCGTCCGAGGCGTCGTATTCGGTTCGCCAGATATGAAGCACCGAATCGGACGAAATGCTGTATTCCCACTCAACATCGGACGTGAAAGGTTTATAGATGCGTGAACCATTGTCGACTTCGATAAAGTCGTCACTGACGTGAAGGAAAAGCGAGCCATCTTTAACATTAGCAACACTTGCCCAAGTACCTATGAACATAGTGTTGTCGATGGTGTCCTCTTCGCAAGAGGAGAAGAGCATTATGAAAGGGAGCAAAAGGAGAAGAAAAAAGCGTTTCATGGATTGTGTCGTTTTATTTGTTTCTCTAAATAAACGAACAAGCATGACATTTTATTACACTTGTAAAAAAAAACATATCAATCATCATGTAACGGAACCACTATCACAATTCACTTGGCCACTGCCTGACAATGCGACCGGATTTGTCTATGTAACCCTCGAAGCCGTTCCACCTTACACGGGCCAATCCGTGCCAGAAATGGAATGTCTGGCTGAATTTAGGCTCGATGGCAAAATGACCAGTGTGGTCGATATATCCAAATTGGGGATTGTCGTAGTCGCCAGTATTGACGCAAGCCAGACCCTCACTGAAAAGATAGGCTTTGTAGAACTGCAGCGGGATAACCTCCCTGCCGGAACGGTCGATGTAGCCATACTTGCCGTCCTTGCTGACGCAGGCCAGCCCCTCGCTGAAGTCGCCAGCTACGTCATATTGAGGTTCAACAACATATTGGCGGTTGAGGTTCACATATCCCCACTTTCGCCCTGACTGGACAGCCGCAAGACCTTCGCTGGGCATTGAGGCGGACTCAAAGATTGCCGGCACCACCTCGTTGCCCTGCGGGTCTATGATACCTCGTTTGCCGAGATCCTGTGGGCGTTTGTATGCCTGCAGATGCAGGTAGGCGGAGGTTTTAACGTGGGCATAGCCTTTTTCGTCGAAGTTGAAGGCATAACCATATTTAGGCTGGACAACGTAGCGTCCCATAGTGTCGATGAAACCGTAACGTGCAGAGGTATCGGTGCCGATGCGAACCAGTGCCAGGCCATGACAGAAGTATCCTGCACCGTCGTATTTCGGCGGGATGACCATACGTCCTGTGCGATCGATGAAACCCTCCTTGCCTGACTTGTCTCTGACAGAGGCGAGTCCCTGTCCGAAGCGGCTGCCTTCGGGATATTGGGCATCGATGACCATCCGGCCGGTACGGTCGATGAAGCCCCAGAGGGGATTTTCGTAGTCGCCAACGTTGACCGATGCCAAGCCGTCATGAAAGTCGTGAGCCATACCGAACTGCGGCTTGCGGACTATGCGACCCTGCCAGTCGACAAAACCGTAGATCGAGTTGTCCCAGTCTTCGTCGGTGTTGTTCCATACTAGAACCATACTATCTTGATAGTCGGCAACACCGTCGAACTGAGGCTGGACGACGATGTTGCCCTTCGTGTCGATGAAGCCCCATTTGTTGCCTATCTCCACCCCCGCCCTACCCTGCTCGAAGCCGCGGGTGGCGTCGAAGCGCGGTGCGATGATGGTGCGGCCGGTGCTGTCCATAAAGCCCACTTTGCCGTTTTCGTAGAAATCGAAAAGATAGGGTGAGTTTTGACCGTATGCCGCAAGCTTTATTGTTGTCAGCAGGACAAAGAAAAGAATCAAATGTTGGATTTTCATTGGTTATTCGGTGAGTGAAAGGGTTGAAGGGTTTGAGGGGTTGAGGGGTATGAGGGGGTTAATGGGTTTAATGGGTTTAATGGGTTTAATGGGGTTAATGGGGTTAATGGGGTTGATGGGTTGATATGTTTTTTGTTCTCCGTTCTCCGTTCTCCGTTCTCCGTTCTCCGTTCTCACTTCTCACTTCTCCGTTCTCTTGTCCCACAGTAGGGCTTTGCCGTAGAGGTCTTGATAGGCAAGGCTTTCGTCGTCGACGTAGGTGACAACATAGCGTTTAGGAAGGTATCCACCAAGTTCGAGACTGCAGACCAGAGTCAAGAGGTTACTGTCAAGGGACCAGTGGAACCGCTGCGCCTCGTCGCGACTGACATCTTCTGAAGTATCCCACATAAGTCCCGTACCGTCCGAAAGATAGACCTCGTGTTCTGTACCGCATATCCATTCGCCAACAAGCAACGCGGGAGCATAGATTTCCTTCTGCTTTCGAGTGAATATGCGCAGGTTGGTGATTTCGGCACTGTCTTCTTCATGTATAAACGTATAACTGTATGGATTATTGTAGACCTATAGGTCATTTTGCAGGATAAAAACTTTCAAAAAGCCCATTGTTACTATCTTGTTCGCGAGTCAAGGTACTTGAGACAAAAATTAACAAATAAAAATTGTCAATAGGTCATTTTGCAGGA
>Ga0256405_10002476_pt1 | contig 42222 bp, 61 predicted proteins | sample RumenRJG_02DNA_FD_189096 | JGI IMG/M metagenome (GOLD analysis project Ga0256405, IMG submission 189096) | Bovine rumen microbial communities from Lethbridge, Alberta, Canada - RJG_02 | ecosystem: Host-associated > Mammals > Digestive system > Stomach > Rumen | place: Canada: Alberta... | reverse complement strand
GACACCGAGGCTTTCTGTGGTGGTTGTCTTTCCGACGCCGCCTTTCTGATTCGTGATGGCTATGATTTTACATTCATCCATGAATACCTCCGCATTATTCCTCGGGGTCGTCCAGTTCGTCGTCGAAATCATCTTCATCTTCGTCGAAAAGGTCTTCTTCGATGATGCTTTCCAGATCCAGCGTCAGCTCATCGACAAAGGCAGCGGCGAGTTCGGAATCGGACTCGATACTGGCAAGAACTTCGGGAACCTCACGACCAACGATGCTGAACCATGCGAGAGCGAGATCAAACGCAACAGGCTGTGTGCCGATTTCGGAAAGGAATTCGATGGCATTCGTCAGCGTGACAACCGGCTGATAAGAGCCGGCGAGGTTTACGGTCTTATAGACCAGCGGGGAAGCACAGGCTCCGGACAGAAGATTGGCAAATGCGGCAGTCTGTGCAAGGTTTTTCTTGGATGAAGTATTCGTGTTGTTCATATAAATTCCTCCAAATAAAAAATCCGCAGCTTGTGCTGCGGTTGTGTTTAGTCCCTGTACAGATCGTGATTCACAAGACTCCGGTAATAGTTCCCGATAGTCAACGGAGCGTTGTACAGAGTTGCAATTAAATATTGGCGCATATTGTGAATGCGGGTTGTGTTGTCTCTCAGGCTGTCCAGAACAAACTGGATATGCTCTGAATTAAGCTTTAAGAATTGGGACTTAACCACCTCCAAAGGTTTTTCGTCCCGTGATACCCGAATGTAAGGTGCTGTGGAGCAAATCACATCGACAATCAGTTCAAGGATTTCTTCCAAAAGATCAGCAGAGGTTGGATAATTGTGAAGAAGAATCTCATAGTCGATGTTTTCCTTTACGATTTCCCGATACTCATTTCTTAGATTCACATCCGTTCTTTTCGCGTCCGCATCTTTGAACGAAGTGAAAAGAAAAGAATCAGTATCACTTAATTTAGTATTATTTGAATCAGTATTATTACATTGTGATTTTGGAAATTCAGGAGTTTTGATTTTCATCATTCCTGAATTGTGATTTTCACCATTCTGGAATTGTGATTCTGAAGAATCGCTGAAATTCAGTACATAGATCAGATTCGGCTTTCCAAGTCCTTGCCGCTTTCGCTCAATCAGTTCGGCAGAAGTCTCGAGCTCCGTAAGTAGCTTGACGGCTTTCTGGCTGGCGCAGCCTAATGCTGTCGTAATTTCCTCAACGGTGAAGACAATAAAGACTCTTCCTTCCGAATCGCACCATCCGTTTTTCTGCGACAAGCTCATGCGGTCAAGCAAGAGGCCGTAAAGGACTTTTGCGTCAGTGGATATTGATTTGTACTGTTCGTCCGTAAAAAGGACTTTAGGGATTCGGTAAAATGAAAACTGATCAGATTGGTCGCTTCGGAAGTAGCTATGTTTCATTGAACACACTCCCTCGGCATCTGAGTAGAATTGATGGTGGTTCCGAGTTTGAAAAAACAGGAGAGTCCCGTCCATATTGGCGGCCTTTCCTTTTCGCCGCGATTAACATTTGCACTTCTGTTTCCTCCTAACGCAAGATATAAAAATAGCGCCGATGGTTTTGGCAAAATCATCGACGCAAAAGATAAAACTATTTTCTTTGTGACAAACCGAGACAAAACGGTGCAAAACGTCCGCTGCCGATTTTGAAAGCAAATCGGTCTCGGATTTTACGATAAATCCGAGTTTCAAGCAGCCGATGGTAAGCCACTTTTATAGCCCAATGTGCGAAAAAAACGGGCGGTAAGCCACTTAATAGCCCACATAAAACTATTAATTTCGGGTCAAACCGAGACAAAATGGGACATCGGCTCACAAAGGATTTCAAAACAAAAAAAGACCGAAAATCGGTGATTTTCGGTCTTTTTGAAGCAAATATTGTATTTTTCTGCTTGAAATCAGCGCTTGCTGAACTGAGGAGCACGACGTGCGGCTTTGAGACCGTATTTCTTGCGCTCCTTCATGCGAGGATCGCGGGTGAGGAAACCGGCCTTCTTGAGGATGGGACGGTAGTCGGGATTGACGAGCAGCAGAGCGCGGGCAACGCCATGGCGCAGAGCGCCAGCCTGACCGGACACACCGCCGCCCTCGACGGTGGCGACGATATCGACCTTACCGAGGGTCTCGGTCGCGGCGAGGGGCTGACGGACGACCATCTTGAGGGTCTCGAGACCGAAATACTCGTCGATGTCGCGGCCGTTGATGGTGATGGAGCCGGTGCCGTTCTCAAAGAGATGCACGCGGGCAACGGAGGACTTTCTGCGGCCGGTGCCGTAGAGGTAAGGCTTCTTGGACTGATACATTCTTCTTTATCCTCCTTTACTTGACTTCCCAGACTTCGGGCTTCTGAGCCTGCTGCTCATGAGCCTCGCCGGCGTAGATGTGCAGGCGCTTGAGGGAGTCCTTGGTGACGGTGTTGCGGGGCATCATGCCGCGGACCGCGACGCGCATCGCGAGCTCGGGCTTCTCCTGCATGAGGATGCGGTACTTGGTCTCCTTGAGGCCGCCGACCCAGCCGGAGTGAGTACGGTAATACTTCTGCTCCATCTTGTTGCCGGTGAGGACCGCCTTGGAGGCGTTGATGATGATGACGTTGTCGCCGCAATCGGCGTGCGGGGTATAGGTGACCTTGAGCTTGCCGCGCAGCAGATCGGCTGCCGCCACGGCGGTCTTGCCCATGGGCTTGCCGGCAGCGTCGATAACGTACCACTTACGCTCGATGTTGCCCTTGTTCGCCATAAAAGTGGACATGGTGTTTTTCCTCCGTTTGAAATCTATCATGTAGGCTTTCGCTTTACATTTTCTCTGTTCCCTGTTAAAATCGGAACAAAGCTATTTATAGCACTTCTCTGCCCCTCTGTCAACACCATTTTAATTTAGCACAATCAATTCTCTTGAAATCTCGTTTTTTCTTCAATTTACTCTCGTTTTCTGAAATGGCAAATTGAAATTTTACTCTGTTACCCGGGAGGAATACCGAACCATGCAGGAAATTCTGGGCCTCGTGCGCCGCTGCGTCGAGGATTACGACATGATCCAGGCGGGCGATACCGTCGCCGTCGGCGTCTCCGGCGGCAAGGATTCACTCCTCACGCTCACCGCGCTCGCGCGGCTGAGCCGCTTTTATCCCAAGCCGTTCCGGGTCGTCGCCATGACCGTTGAGGCGGGCACGCCGGGCATGAGCTTCGACGGCGTGGCGGACTACTGCCGCGCGCTCGGCGTGGAGTACATCCGCGTGAGCGTCCCCATCTACGAGGTCGTGTTCCTCGAGCGCAGGGAGAAGAACCCCTGCTCGCTGTGCGCCAAGCTGCGCCGCGGCGCGCTCTCGACCGCGATGAACGAGCACGGCATCAGGAAGATCGCGCTCGGCCACCACTACGACGACGCGGTGGAGACCATGCTCATGAGCCTTATTTTTGAAGGACGGCTCGGCTGCTTCCAGCCCGTGACCTACCTCAGCCGCACGGACGTCACGCAGATCCGCCCGCTTCTCTACGTCAAGGAGCGGCAGGTCGTGAACGCCACGAAGCGGCTGGAGCTGCCCATCGTGGAGAATCCCTGCCCCGCCAACGGCGAAACGCGGCGGCAGGAGATCAAGGAGCTCATCGCCTCGCTCGAGGGGCGCTATCCCGACCTCAAGCAGAAGATCTTCGGCGCGATGCAGCGCTACCCGCTCTACGGCTGGGGCGTCGGCGGCGAGGACAAATGAAAAAGCCGCCCGACGGCGGCCTCTCCGAAAATATGTAGGCTAAACGAACAGCATCTGCAGCAGCACCAGCAGCACCAGTCCGGGCACGCCGAGGATGCCGACGGTGAGCGCGTTGAAAAAATTCAGTCCCAGCGAAAAGCCGGTGACCGGCTCGGTCAGGCCGAGCAGGAACAGCGCGAGGAAGCCCAGCGCCGTGTTGAGCAGCACCTTCGCCGCCAGCTTCAGCGGTGCGGCGAACAGCCGCACCACCGAAAAAAGCACGAAGGCGCAGAGGATCGCAATGCCTATTTTGTCCGTCAGACCCATGTGACCGCCCCCTCCGAGTAGATCCTGGACGCGGCGATGCCGCCGCTCTCCTTGACGAGCCGCAGCAGATAGTTGTAGCGTGACTGGAGCGCGTTGAGCTCGAAGATGCAGGCGTCCACCAGCTCCGGCTCGGTGGTGTTGTCGAAGCGGACATAAGCCTGCGCGAGCGCGAAGCGCGTGTCGCTCAGCTCGGTGAAAAGCTCCTGTAGTCTTGGGTCGCTCGAGACCGGCTGCTGCAATAGATTGATCTTACGCATATGTTTCAACTCCCCCTACCATTTTACGGAGAGTATGGACAATTATGCCTAAACTTAAACCATGGGAGGAACGCGCATGACCGAGCAGGAAAATTACATGGCGCAGGCGCTCGCGCTGGCGCGCGAGGCCGCGGCGGCGGGCGAGGTGCCGGTCGGCTGCGTGATCGTGCGCGGCGGCGAGATCGTCGGCCGCGGGCGCAACCGCCGTGAGGAGAAGCAGTCCACCGCCTCGCACGCCGAGATGGAGGCCATCGCCATGGCGAATGAGACGGTCGGCTCGTGGCGGCTGGACGACTGCACGCTCTACGTCACGCTCGAGCCGTGTCCGATGTGCGCCGGCGCGATCCTCAACGCCCGCATCCCGTGCGTCTACTACGGCGCGCGCGACCGCGCGATGGGCGCCTGCGGCGGCGTGCTGAATCTCTACATGGAGCCGTTCGCGCTCACCCCCGCGCTCGTCGGCGGCATCCTCGCGGACGAGTGCCGCGCAGTGCTGGAGAGTTTCTTCCGCAGCATACGGGCGGACAAGTTACCATAATTTTTATCCGATTTAATACTTTTTCAAATAAAAACCGCGGGGGCTCAATGGCTCCCGCGGTTTACTGCGTCCGTACTGCGTCATTCACTTTTCCCACGGCTTTTTCTCGGTGTCCTGCATGGTCTCGATGCCTGGGCGCTGGCGCTTCAATTCTGCGAAGCGGGCGAACGCCTTGCGGCGCTCCTGCCCGTGGTATCTCTCGTGCAGTGGCGTTTCTTCTGTCCCGTCCTCATAGGTGCGGATGATCTGCACATGATAGAGGACGGGGCTATCACGCCAGCGGCGTTCTCGCACCAATTCGAGCCGGTCACGGTATGCAGCGGTCGCGAGTGCGGCGTAGCGCTCCGCGAGGGCCTGCCGGTAGTCGGTGAGCTGGTCGGCGAGGCGGCGGCAATCCTCGATCAGCCGAGCGGCGGTCTCGTCGCTATACTGGATGCGGTCGGCGGTCAGGGTATCGGGTCGGATCAGGTAACCGTGCAGCCGGATCTCCGCCTCTCGGCTGGGGCTGCCGTAGCGTTGGAAGAGGTTAAGATAACTCATTCGGTGGTCTCCTCTTCGATATGGCGTCACGGGTCGCAATCAGCAGGGACAACTCCTGCCGGTTTTCTGTGTTCTGATGATTTTTCACATAGCGGTCGGCGGTTTTACACAGGATTTCGAAGTTCATACCAGGCCGTTCTTCAGCCTCCTGTAAAGCGGACACAAGGCGGAGAATGTGTTTACGCTCAATCTCCTGCACGGGTTCGCTCGATTCGCCCGCGATATATGCGCGAGCCTGAGCATCGTTCAGTTTGGATTTCATAAGGCCACTTTCTCCCCGTATGCCCGATAGGACAGGCGTTTTGTTATCCGGCGTAGGCAAGCTGTTCTTTCAGGTGCTCGATCTCGTGCTGCCAGGCCGGGGCCATGGGGCTGTCGGGGAAACGATCAAGCGCTTCGTAAAGCTCGTCGAGGCGGGTGATGATGGCGTTCTCGCTGGGGATGTTCCATTCCATTTTGTGCTCCTTCTGCCCTCGTGACCTCCGGGGCGGGCGTGGTGGTTTAATGCTTGGCGTCAAGGCCGCGCAGGTTGGGGCAGAGCGCCAGCCCGCCGTCAATAAAAGGGACGCGGCGGAATGCGTCACGGTGCGGGCAGCCTTCGCGGTTGCAGCGCTCACAGGCGCAGGCGACATACTCGGCGTAGCTCATTTTCCAGTTGGTGCGGGTCTCGAATTCTTCGGGCGTGAACATGGTGTGTTCTCCTTTCAGCGGTCAAGATATGTAATGATCTTCATTGCAAGGGCGGTCAGCGCCCAGCAGCCGAACAGGTCAACAATGATTTGCGGCATGGTGCTTCCTCCGTTCCCGGCGCGCCCCGGTCAAGCCGGGAGCGCGTCGGATTCGGTGCTGGCGCCGCGGCGGAAAGTCGTGCTGCCGTACTTCGCGCGGATCTCCGCCATGCTCCGCTTGCGGCCCTTGTGATAGCCGCAGCCGTCCTCGGCGTAGTGCCAGGACCAAAGGCCCTTGTTCTGGCACCAGCGGCAGCCCGCCGCCTTGAGCGCTTCTTTGTGCTCGCGGGTATTGCCGCCGATCCAAAGCCAGCGGCCGCACAGCTCGATCTCCAGACCGTCGAGCTTGAGCAGCGCCGCGATGATGCCGATGAAATCGCCCGCGGTCTCGGTGGTCGCGTGGGTCTTGCCGGTGGCGTCCGCCGCGGCCTGCTCGTTCTGCCGGCGCTTGAGGGCCTCGAAGCGCTCCTCATACTCGGCGTTGATGGCCTGCATGGTGGCAGTATCGCCGCCCACGTCGGGGTGATGCTTCTGCGCAAGGTGCTTGTATACCTTCTTGAGCTCGTCGAGCGTCTGGCAGTTGGTGAAGTATGTCATGGTGTCGTCCTCCTGAATTTGGTTTGTCGTGGTTTGCTGAGGTTGGCCCAAGTATAAGTCGGACTGATACGAAAAGTCAAGCCCCTGTTTTACAGATTTCGCGACATTCTACGCCTTAGCCAAATATCAGGCGGACTTTTTTGTGCATGTTGTCAGGCTGACTTATACGCGCAAACGCGCTATAATAGGAGGAAAAAGGAGGCGAAACACCATGCAGGACAAGGCTTTGCGCACCACGGAGGCCCAGCGCGCCGCCTCGCTCAAATGGGAGCGCGAGAACAACGAGAAAATCACGGTCAAGCTGCGCCGCGGCAAGGACCCGGGCAAAGACCAGATCAGGGCCGCCGCCGCCGCCAACGATCAGAGCGTCAATGAATGGATCATTGAGGCCATCCGGGACAAACTGTAACGCCGGCTCCCCCGCCCTCTCCGCCAGTCCGGAGGGGGCCTTATACTATATCAATCGCGCGCCCGCGCGCGCACGGATAGAATAAATATTATTTATTCTATACCTTACTGCCGTAGGCTATATATACTCTGCTGTACTTTGGTGCTTTCTTCTCTTGATAGTCTTTTCTTCTGACGGGGCGGGGAGAATAGATAATACACCAGAGTACGTTAGGAGTATGCAGTATAGATCACGCAGAGAGTACGAGAGAAGCAGAGACTACGAGATAGTACAGGAGGAGATATAGGGAGGATATAGCAGGGAGTAGGATAGACGGACACGGAGAGATAAAAAAATCGCGTAGAGTTGGCGATAGGTATTAGCACAGCTTATGGCAGATGGAGGAACGAGCAGAAAGCAGCAGGCCGCCGCCCCGAAGATGGGGTGACGGCCCTTTTTCGTTTTGGGCAAGAGAGCAGAAAGCGGAGGATCGGCTGGAGGGAATGGGCGCAGGTCTGGCGGCTTGCAGAGGATGACCGGCGGCAACGGTGCGCGGGGCTGGCGGGAAGCTGGGCGAGAATGGGCGGACAATTTAACAGGTGGTTAAATACAATGCCAGCAACGGCGGGGCTTTGCTGGGTTTACTGCGTCCGTACTGCGTCTGTTCGGCGCCGGGTAGATGGGCAAAGCGGGAGCGCGAGGCCGAAGATCGGGGGCAATGCGGGGAGGCCATGCGATTGCTCCGGGCGGCAGCGCGGGAGCGCGCAAGTCGGTGCGGGCAATTCGGCAAAGGCAATTCGGGGAGCCGGGGCTTTTTCGGTGGTCCGGCTCCGCGGTGAGGTGTCCAGGCGGTCAGGCCGTTTTCGATGGGGCAGTCTTTACGGCAAAGGGGGAGGGGTAGCGGAAAAACGGTGGGGGTCTCGCAGGAAGGGGTAGGATAGTCCTCACACGTCCCCTACAGCAACAAAAGCGTTGGAATGCGTTAGGACCGACCGATGCTGCTGGCAGAACGGGCGGGACCATTGCGGCAATGCCGCCGGAATGGTGCGTGCGAACGTTTTGGCGGCGTCAACAAGACGTCGCGCGGCAATGGGCAAAGGCATCGAAATCGAAGCAATGAAGCCGGTCGAAATCGACCATGTTCTCCATGCGGGGAAGATGGTGCCCCGGCGGTGGGGTAGGGGCAGCGGAAAATCAGGGGGCGGTCACTCGAAAGGGTGGTCGCCTTTTCTGCTGTCAGAGGGGCAAGAGCTATTCCAAATGTAGAACTGCAAACCTCTTTCGCGTGTGTTACGCTTGAGGGGAGAAGAAAATATTTTGCAGGAGGACCACGACGATGAAAAAGATGTTTATTTCGCAGCCGATGCAGAAGTACATCGGTACAAAGCTGATCGAGGCGGAGCCTGCGCTCCGCACCGCTGGCGGGACCATCCTCCCGCATGATTATCCTGTCCGGTGCGACGAGCTTGCGGAGGACGGCTACAAGGTTTGCTATCCGGATGGCTATGTGAGCTTCAGTCCGAAGGCCGTGTTCGAGAAGGCGTATATGCCGCTTACGGTCAACGGCGACCTGCGCACGGAGGAGCCGTCGATCAGTCAGGCGATGGTGGACGGCTTTATTGCCTATCACCGCGTTCATACTCTCGGCGACCGAACGACCGTTGTTCGCGCAGTTCTGCGGAACGGCTTCGAGATCATTGAGGCAAGCTCCTGCGTGAGCGCGGAGAACTACGACGAAAAGCTCGGCGCGGAAATCTGCATGGGGAAGATCAAGGACAAGGTGTGGATGCTGCTCGGCTTCCTGTTGGCGACAGCGGTGAACGGTGTGGACGGCAAGGCCGCGCGGTCGAAGGCGGAAAACGCCTGATGGACAATCCGTGCTATAAATGCGAGAAGCGTGACGCCTGGTGCCACGCCGGGTGCGCGGCGTATGACAAGTTCTTCGCGGAACGCACGGCGACGACATCGAGATCATCGACAGCTTCTTCGAGAATGCGCCGGTGGGTGCAAAACCGCTTTGGTTTCTCGGCAAGTCTCTGGAGCTGCTTGCTACGGCGGATGTAGCGTATTTTGCGAGAGGGTGGAGCGAGGCTCGCGGGTGCAAGATTGAGCATCTATGTGCAACGGAGTACGGTATTCACACGATTGAAGCGTGATGAGGACCTGATTTGACGCGTCCTTCGGCGAGAGCCGCGGATGCCGCGGGCAAGGGCCGACCTCCTCCCTGCCCGCCCTGCTGCCTGCGCCGCTTGGAAGAGGGGCCGAGCGCGCGGCGGCGGGATAAACGGCAGGGCAGGACTGCAATGCCGTTCCAAAAGAGGAGAGCCACTGCCTTTGGCAATGGGCGCAAAGCCCGCCTGAAAGTGCGGCGAATACGGAGAGAGGAGCGGGAGTATGGCGAGAAAGGCAGCGCAGAGGGAAACGCAGAACGGCGAGCACCAGAAAACGAAGTCGGAGCGGAATTTTTACGGCAGCGGGAACAATGCCGGCGCGCGGTACAAGACGACGGAAGCGCTGCAGGAAGCCGTTGACCGCTATTTTGAGAAAGCGCTGGCGCCGAATGCCGACGGAGCTGCGGCCGAGGTCGTGAGCGAACAGGGGCTTGCCCTGTTCCTCGGCGTGAGCGTTTCGACGCTGCGAGGCTGGTTTGACGGTGAGAAATGCCCATACTTGCAGGAGACCGCGCAGGACGCTTACAGCCGCATGGCGGCAGAGTACATGAACCTGCTGACGACCGGCAACAAGGCTTACGTCCCGTTCGTCATTTTCATGCTCAAGCAGAAGCGCTTCGCCGGGTATCAGGACAAGATCGAGGCAAAGCAGGACATCAGCGTGAACGTGAACATGGGCAAGAACATGGACAAGAGCGATTGGGAGTGACGGTATGCTGAACACATTTTTGCTGGTGATCGTCCTGTCCGTCGAGCTCTATCACCTCAGCCTGACGCTGACGGAAGGGCGGAGACAGGCAAAGCCGTCCGGAGCGAGCTCGCCGAAGCAGGCCGAAGGCCCTGCCGCCGGGAAAGCGCCGGAGGACGGTGAAAAGCCTGCCGAGCGACCGGCCCCGGGCAGCATTGACGAGGGCATCGAGGCCATTATGACCTATCACGTCGGCCTGCGGGAGCGCAAGGAGGAAACGCCGTGAACTACACCGTGCAGGATATTTTTGACAGCGCGATCCGCCTGATCGACGAGCAGAACGAATCGACGGGCTCGACCGAAACGGCGGACACCAAGCCGTACCGCGTCAAGGCGGTCAGCCTTGTGCGGAATCTGATCCCGCGCGTCTACCCCGTGAGCGATACCTATGCGGCGAGCACAGACGGCAAGCGTCCCGTGTGCAGGATGCCGGAGGCGCTGACGGACAAGCTGGATCTGGACCAGTACATCTGCGAATCCGTTCTCCCGTGGGGGCTGGCGGCGCTGCTGATCATCGACGACGACCGAGACAAGTACAACGCCTATTGGGACGAGTTTGAAAAGGGCATCGCGCTGGCACGAAACAGCCTGCCGAGTGAGATCGGTGAGGTGGAGGACGTGTACGGCGGCATCGAGCACGGCGAATATGGCGCATGGCTGTAAGAGCCGCAGAAGATCGTAAAAGCCGGTGCAGACCAGCACCGCAAAAATAAAATGCCCGGCAGACCAGCCGGAGCAAGGAGGAAGCAATGGAAAACGTCGAGAACATGAGCGTACAGGAAGAGCAGAACGCAGACCAGCAGGACGCATTTCTGGACGGATGGGGCGACGAGCAGACCGCGCAGGACGCGCCCGAGACCTCGGAGACTGCCGAGGGCGAGGACACGGCTGAAGAGGTGACGGAACCGGCGAGCGAGACCGAGGGTGCGCAGAGCGCATCGGACGGCGGGGCCGCTGAGACTGCCGCCGAGGCGGGCGCGGAGGCGCAGACGGAGACCACCGAGCAGAAGGCGGACGCGCCGGAAAAGACGTGGACACTGCGCCACATGGACGAGACCAAGAACGTGGGCGAGGCCGAAATGGTCACGCTCGCGCAGAAGGGCATGGATTACGACCGCATTCGCGCCAAATACGACGAGAGCAAGCCTGCGATGGAGATCCTTTCGATCTTCGCCAAGCAGAAGGGCGTGAGCGTCGCGGACTATGTTTCCTTCCTGCGCACGGAGGCGAAGAAGGCCGACGGTCTGAGCGAGGCGGAAGCCCGCCGCAGCATCGAGCTGGAGGACCGCGAGGCAGCCGTCACCGCCAGAGAGGCGGAGCAGGCAGCCGAGCGTCAGGCAGCCGAGCAGGCCAATGCAGCCGCCAACGCCGCAGCGCAGCGCCGAAAGGCGGATATCGACGAATTTGCACGAGAATACCCCGACGTGGCAAGGAATCCCGACGCCATCCCAAAGGAGGTGTGGGACGCCGTAGCCGCGGGCAGTTCGCTCACGGTGGCATACGCCAAATACACCGCGAAGCAGGCCCGCGAGGAGGCCGAGCGCACCAGAAGCGCCGCACAGGCGGCGCAGCAGAACGTCAAAAACGCCGCACGCTCCACCGGGAGCATGCAGAGCGCCGGACAGAACGCCGGCGGGCGCGATCCGTTCCTGGAGGGATGGGGCGAATAACCTTCCTTTCCGTCGTCGGGCAGACGAAAGAGAGGAACGAAAATGAGCATCAATTATGCTGTGAAATACGCGACAAAGATCGCAGAACGCTTCAAGAAGGCATCCATCACCGCCGACGACTGCGGCAACGCTTATAGCTGGCTCGCCCCCGGCAGCAAGACCATCCGCGTCGCCAGCGTTAACACCGTACCCGAGAGCGAGTACAACCGCAGCGGCTCCAACCGCTTCGGCACCGTGTATGACGTGGGCGACACGCTGCAGGAAATGACCTGTGAGAAGTCCCCCGCGTTCAGTTTCACCATCGACGCGCTCGACCAGAGCGATCAGGCCATCGAGAAGAGCGCGGCCCGCGCCCTGCGCCGCCAGCTCGACGAGGTGACCGTCCCCGGCATGGACAAGCACCGCATCAAGAAGTGGGTCATGGGCGCGAACATCCAGAAGGCGGAGGATACCGCCCCCACCAAGAGCACCATCGGCGGCCTTATCATCGACCTCAATGCGCTGATGACCGACGCGCTGGTGCCGCTGGAGAACCGCACGCTGTACATCACGACCGAAATGTACAAGCTGCTCAAGCAGAATCCCGATTACCTCGGCGTGGACGCGCTCGGCGCGAAGGCGCTTGCGAAGGGCGTCGTCGGCGAGTTCGACGGCTGCCGCGTCAAGCCCATTCCCACGAGCTATATGCCCGCGGGCGTGTACTTCTTCATCAAGCACAAGGGCTGCACGGTCGACCCCGTCAAGCTGCAGAACTATGACATCCTGCCCAAGGTGCAGGGCTATTCCGGCCCCGTGGTGCAGGGCGTGACCTACTACGACGCTTTCGTGCTGGGCGCGAAGGGCGACGGCGTGGCGGTCTGCGGCAAGTCCAGCGCGGTCCTCGCGGCGCCCGAAATGGCGATCTCGTCTCACGCGGTGAGCATTACCGCCGTGAGCGGTGTGACCTTCAAGTACACCGTGGACGGCACCAACCCCCGCTACTCCACCACCGCACAGGTCTACAGCTCCGCGGTCACGCTGACTGCCGGCCAGACCATGCGTGCCATCGGCACCAAGGACGGCTGCGTTGGCATTGAGGGCAGCAAGGCATACGCATAAGGCTCCCGACCATAGGGGCATGAGTTCCGCACTCATGCCCCTATTTCCCTACTTCAAAGAGGTTGAGAAATGGCATACGGCAAAATGACAAACACCGGCGGCACGGTGAATATCGACATGGGGGACCTCAACCCCAAGCAGAAGCTGTTTTGTCAGGCCCGCTCCCGCTACGTCGGCTACGGCGGAGCGCGAGGAGGCGGCAAGACCTACGTTTTGATGCGCAAGAGCTTCGGCGGGGCGCTCGCCTATCCGAACCTGCGCATTCTGATCGTCCGCCGCGAATACCCCGAATTGGAGCAGAGCATCATCCTGCCGATGCGCCGCATGATCCCGCAGGAGATCGCAAGCTACAACGCGACGATGCACATGTTCTTTTTCGTCAACGGCTCGACCATCAAATTTGGCCACTATGGCGCAAACGACGATCTCGAGTATCAGGGGCAGGAATACGACTGGATCTTCATGGACGAGGCGACGCAGTTCACGGAGAGCCAATTCCGCACGCTGGGCGCGTGTCTGCGCGGTGCGACGCGCGTCCCGAGACGAATGTATCTGACCTGCAACCCGGGCGGCATCGGCCATTTGTGGGTGAAGCGGCTGTTCATCGACCGCGAATACCGCGACGGCGAGCGCGCCGGGGATTACACCTTTATCCCCGCGACGGTGGACGACAACCCGCAGCTGCTGGCGGCGTCCCCCGAATACAAGCAGATGCTGGACCTTCTGCCCGAGGATATCCGCCGCGCCCACCGCTACGGCGATTGGGACGCGCTGGCAGGCACGTTCTTTCCCGAGTTCCGACCGGAGACGCACGTCATTGAACCGTTTGTGCGCATCCCCGCGGAGTGGAAGAAATACCGCGCTTTCGACTACGGTCTCGACATGTTCGCATGTCTCTGGATCGCGCAGGACTTTGACGGCAGGAGCTACGTCTATCGCGAGGTGCAGCAGAGCGGGCTGATCGTATCGGAGGCGGCGAAGCTGATGCTTTCACTCACGCCGGACTACGAGCACATCGAGTTTACCATCGCCCCGCCAGATATGTGGAACCGCCAAAAGGACAGCGGGCGGAGCATGGCGGAGCTGTACGCCGAAAACGGCGTGGGGCTTCTGCGGGCGAGCAACAACCGCGTGCAGGGCTGGATGGCGCTCAAGGAAATGCTAAAGCCCCTGAGGAGCGATAACGACCGCCCGGGTCTGCTGGTAACGCGGGACTGCACCGGACTGATCCGCAATCTGCCCGTTATCCAGCACGACGCGAAGAATGCGAGCGACTGCGCGACCGATCCGCACGACATCACACATATCTGCGATTCCCTTCGGTATTACGCCATTACCCGCACGCTGGGGGCGCAGATGCCGGAGGTGCGCGAGGAGCCGGAGGACGGCGAGGTCGATTACGACGAGAGCATGACCGGCGGCGAAATGAGCGAGGACTATATGGCATACGGAGGATAACATGGGACGGATCAACGCAGGAAGCAGCACAAGCGTTATGAAGATCAATGCATTTCTCGGACTGAACGAGAACCCGGACGGTGACACCAAGATCCGCGACGGAGAGCTCTCCGAAATGCGCAATTTTAAGATCACGCGCGACCGGCATTTGCAGGTGCGGCCCGGGACAAAGACCGTTCTGACGCTCCAGACGGCATGGGATACCTGGGCGGCATCCCACACCGCCCCGACCGCTTCCCCGGCCTTTGGCGGCGCGTGGGAGGGCATTGTGGGGGCCGCATGGCATCTGCTGTGCGCGTTCGGCGGCTTGATCTTTGATGTTGCCGCGGATTTTTCGACGGCGACGGTCGTCGGGCAATGCACACAGGACACGACGCACTTTTTCGGCTTCGGCGGCAAGGTATACCTGCTCAATGGACACGAATACATGAGCTGGGACGGGAGCGCGGATAAGAGCTTTTCCGCTGTGGAGGGATACATCCCAACGGTCATGACGGCGACCACACCGGCAGGCAGCGGCACGCTGCTGGAGAATCTGAACCGCCTGACGGGCAAGCGAAAGGTACGGTACAGCCCGGACGGCGAGGCAAAGGATTTTTACCTGCCTGAAAAAGAGGCGGACGAGATCATCGCGGTAGAGGGCACTGACGTGACCTATACGAGCGATCTTGCGGCGGGCAAGCTGACCTTTGCGAGCGCGCCGGCGCGCGGCACGAACACCGTGACGGTGACCTACCGCAAGGGAACGGGCGCGCGGGGCGACGTGGAGGGGATGCACTACTCGGAGCTCTTTAACGGAGCGAATGATACGCGCGTCTTTCTCTACGGCGACGGGAGCAGCAAGACGCTCTATTCCGGCATCGACGCGGACGGTATTCCGACGGCGGATTACTTCCCAGACCTTTACGAGATCGCGATAGGTGAGAGCAATACGCCCATCACGGCGCTGGTGCGACACTACGCACGTATGATCGCGTTCAAGAGCGGGAGCGCGTGGAGCGTACAGTACGGCACAATGACGCTGGACAGCAGCATGACGGTGGCGGCATTTAACGTGACACCTCTGAACCGAAGCATCGGCAACGAGGCCCTGGGGCAGGCGCAGCTTCTGGAGAACAACCCGCTGACGCTGGAGACCGGCGGCGTGTATCAATGGCAGGCCACCTCGTCGAGCGGCTACATCACGGACAATCAGACCAATGCCAAGCGTGTGAGCGACCGCGTATTTGAGACGGTAAAGGGCTTTGCCCCGGAGAAAACGCGGACCTTCAACCGCAAAAATGAGCATGAGTTCTGGTTTTTGAGCGAGGGCACGGCACTGATCCTCAACTACGCGAGCGATGCGTGGTACATCTACACGAATATGCCGTTCCTCGCCATGCTGGACATCAAAGGCGAAGCATACGGCTTTACCGCGGATGGGAAGATCAAGCATCTTTCCCGCGCCTACCGCAACGACGACGGGGCCGAGATCGACGCATACGCGGCGACCGGCCTGATGGATTTCGGGCGCGACTGGCAGCTTAAATACAGCCCTATGATCTTCGTGGCGATCGAGCCGGAGGCCAACGCGCGCGTGACGGTGACGGCGGAGAGCAACCGCCGCAGCGACTACCCGGAGAAGGTCGTTGCAATGAACTTAGCGACCTTCAACCATGTGGATTTCAACCATTTCAGCTTTCGCACGAATCACAAGGCGCAGGTGAAGCGGCTGAAACTCAAGGTGAAAAAGGCGACCTTCTACCGGCTGGTATTCAAGAGCGTGAGCGCAAGCGCCACAGCGACGGTGCTGGAGACGGATATTCAGCTGCGGTACGCAGGAAATGTAAAGTGAGGGAGTGACAAATGATGGATTTTACCCCGACGCCGGATAGCGTCGCCGCGCGATACCAAAAGGGCGTGAGCTTCAACAACGGCATCGATCTCTATGATACCGTGAGCACGAACGAGGACTTCTTTGTCGGAAAGCAGTGGGAGGGCGTGAAGAGCAACGGCCTGCCGACGCCGGTATTCAATTTCCTCAAGCGTGTGGTGCTCTTCTCCGTTGCCAACGTTTCGACGGACAACCTCAAGCTGCACGCAAACCCGATGCCTTCGAGCAGCGGCGTAGACAAGCAGACGCTGGAGACGCTTTCAAGCATTCTCAACGACCAGTTTCTTGCGCTGTTTGAAAGCAATAAGATGGGCGCGGTCATTCGTGAGTTCTGCCGCAATGCGGCGGTGGACGGGGACGGCTGCACATTCAGCTGGTTTGATCCCGACGAGGAGACCGGGCAGGACGCCAAGGGCATCGTCAGGACAGAGGTGCTCAAGAACACGCAGGTGCTTTTCGGCAACCCAAACAACCGCGACGTGCAGAGCCAGCCCTACCTGATCATCGAGCGGCGCATGATGGTGAGTGAGGCGCGCAAGCGCGCCCGCCGCTACGGAGGCGACGGGACCGACGTCGAAAGCATCATCGCCGACGAGAGTGAGGGCGAAAACAGCCACATGGACGAGCTGGGCGGCGACAAGGTGACGGTGCTCGTCTACCTGTGGAAGGACGACGAGACCGGGCACGTTCACAGCTACGAATGCACCAAGAGCGTGGAGCTCCGCGCGGATACGGACCTTGGCATCAGCCTTTACCCCGTAACATGGATGCCGTGGGACTTCGTGCATGATTGCTATCACGGGCAGGCGATGATAACCGGACTGATCCCGAACCAGATCTTTGTCAACAAGCTCTTCGCCATGTCTATGATCTCGCTCATGACGCTCGCCTACCCAAAGATCATATACGACAAGACGAAGGTCGCCAAATGGTCGAATCGCGTGGGCGCACAGATCGCCGTGAACGGCAGCGTGGACAATGTGGCAAAGATCATCGACCCGGCGAGCATCAGCCCGCAGATCAGCCAGTTTATCGAGCTTGCCATCAGCTACACGCAGAAATTTCTCGGCGCGACGGACGTTGCCCTCGGCGATACGCGACCGGACAACACGAGCGCCATCATCGCCCTGCAGCGCGCCGCGGCGACGCCGATGGAGCTGACGAAGCAGGCGCTTTTGCAGAGCATCGAGGACCTGGGCCGCATTTACATCGCCTTTATGGGCGAGTATTACGGGACGCGCTATGTGGAGATCCCCACGCCGTTCGGCGGGCAGAAGGAGATCATTTCCTTTGACTTCTCCGCTCTGCGCAATATCCCGTGCAGCGTGAAGCTCGACGTCGGCGCGAGCAGCTATTGGAGCGAGATCGCGGAAATGCAGACGCTCGATAACCTGTTGATGCAGAACAAGATCAGCACGGTGGAATACATCAAGAGACTGCCGGCGGGTCAGATCACGGACAAGGATGCGCTGATCGCGGCGCTGGAGGGGCAGCAGATGCTTGATCCCACCATGCCGCAGGGCGGCGACGGCATGGCGGACGAGCTTTCCGGCGAAGGCGCTCCGCTGCGCGGCGGCGCAGGCTACGGAGAGCTGCAACGCAAGATAAATGAAACGGGCGAAGTCCCGAGAATGTGAGGGGAGCGAGCATGAGTGAGAAGTTGAGCGCCGATCTGAATATCATCCAGAGCGCACCGATCGAGCTTGAATTGTTGGACGGCGATCTGAACATCATCCAAAAGCTGGACGACGAGCCGAACGACGTGGGCGGTTTGACCAGTGCGGAGCTGAAAGCCAAGTTTGACGAATCCGGCAACATCATCAAGAAGTACATCAACGAAAAGCTGATCCCTGCCGTTCTCGCGAGTGATGCGACCGAGGCGGAGCGCACCGCCGCAGAGCAGACACGGCAAAGTAATGAGGAGACACGCAAGAGCAATGAAGCTGCACGTGTCACCGCAGAAACATCACGAGCCGAGGCGGAGGCTCTGCGCAAGAGCAATGAAACGACCCGCGGCACAAACGAGGGAACCAGAAAAAGCAATGAAGCTGTGCGTGTCACCGCGGAGGGAAATCGCGCAACAGCGGAAGGCACAAGGGCCACCGCGGAGACGGCGCGCGTGCAGAATGAAACAGAGCGGAAAACGTCAGAAGCCTCAAGAGCGAGCGCGGAAACCGCTCGCGCAAATGCCGAAATGCAGAGGGCAGCAAACGAGACCGCCCGTCAGCAGGCCGAAACACAGAGAAAGGGGGATGAAACGGCGCGGCAGAGCGCGGAGAACGCGCGCAATTTCTGGGAGGACTACAGCGCCTCCAAAGCCTATGCCGTCGGCAATAAGGTTGCCTCTGCCGGCAGCAGCTATCTATGCATCAAGCCATGCACCGGCATCGCTCCGCCGAACGCGGAATACTGGAGGCTCATTGCGGCGAAGGGCAACGACGGAAAGGGCGCGCCGTCTGACGGCGCGCCAAAGGCGGCGGGTACGGCAAACGCCGGCGTTCTTGAAACCTATTCCCGCAGCGACCATGTGCATCCGCAGGAGGTCAGCAATACCGACCGCACAAACTGGAATGGAAAATCGCCCGGCAGTGTGACCGTTTCCTTTACCGCGAACGAGTGGACGGGCACCGACGAGCCGTATGTGCTCACGATCCCACAGAGCGCCCACAAGAGGACGGGCGCGGACTTCACCTTTGACGCCTACTCCCTTTGCAGTGACGGCAAGTACGCGAAAAACACATGGGCCGTGCTTGCGCTGGACGTGGAGTACACGGCGGCGACGGGAGCCTTTAAGCTCACGAGCGACACAAAGTTTGCCGGTAAGATCGTTTTTGCGGGGTGAGAGGATGCGAGCATACAGAGAGGCGGAGCTGACCGTCCGCTTTCGGGACGGCGAGCCGGACGCACAGGTGAAGATCGACTGTGAGCGCGGCGTCATTTGCATCACGACCTTCGACCGACGGAATATTCCACGGCCATCAAGGATCATTTTCGCGGAGAACGGTGTGCGCTATAAGCTACCGTACAAGCCAGTCGTACACGCCGAGCGCGGAGAACGCCTTACGGAGACCCTGCGGCGCGCCGGCGTGATCGAGCAGGGCGAGGCCGGTCTCGAGGACCTTGCTGTGGAGTATCGGCGCACGGCAGCGCAGATCAGCATTAAAATTCGCGAATGCCGGGAAGCCGGCATAGATACCGGGCATCTGGGCGCGATGCGGCGAGACCTGCGGGAGGCCGCAGCGGTCCTGACCCGATATTATGATTATCCCCGCTTCGGTGTCGGGATATGGGAGCCGAAGCACAAGCGCGGAAAGCGATAACTTTGCACAGGAGGCAGGAGCATGAAAACAGGAAACAGCTATTACGGCGTCAAGTACAAGATCAATGGTCATCGCGTCGGCAACGTCTTTGCATTATCGAGCGAGTACCACGTCACATTCGAGCGGTGCTATTCGGAAAATACGCTCGAATCGGTCGAGGCCATCGACTGGAAGAATGTCACGGTCGAGCAGATTCGCACGGACTGCCCCGCCTGTCCGCTGCCGGAGGGCTACGCCTTCACCGTGAAGGCGATCCAGTACGACATGAACACGCAGAGCATCAAGGTGATCATCAAAGCAGACAAGCAGTATTGGGGCGATGTCACGCCGTATCAGGCGCAGATCGAGAGCCTGAACGCCACTGTCACCGAGCAGACGGCACAGATCGCCGATAAGGATGCCCAGCTCGAGGAAAAGGATACGCAGCTCGCAGAAAAGGACAGCGAGATCGCAGCAATGGCAGACGCCGAAACGGCGGCAAAAATTCTTCTGGGGGAGGCAGAGTAAATGAGCATTTCTTATGACGGCGTCGGTACATGGTGCGCCACCTTTGCGGCGGGCACGGGAGCCGAGGAGGGCAAGGTCGTCAAGGTATCCGCCAACGGCACGGTGAGCAAGTGCGCCGCGAACGACGGCTTCTGCGGCGTGGTGGCGGCGATGGGCCGCGACGGCAAGGCGTGCAGCGTGCAGCTCGGCGGCCTTGTGCGCGTACCGTACAGCGGCGAGACCGCGCCGGCGGTCGGCTGGAATCTGCTCGCGGCGGACGGAAACGGCGGCGTGAGCGTTGTGACCAGCGGCGGACACAGCTACCTTGCCGTCGAGATCGATACGACCGGCAAGACCATGACCATCATGCTTTAAGAGGAGGAGAGAGAAATGCCAACTTATACCGAAAGAGCCAGAGCACTCAGACCTTACATCGAACGGGCAAGCGCATCCCTGCCGGACAGAGACGCGGCGCAGGCCGTTGAGCTGTTTCCCGCGTGGGCGTTCCCGGTCGACTACGCCGAGGGTGATCGGCGCAGCGACGGCGGCAAGCTCTATAAATGCCGTCAGGCACACACCTCACAGGAGGATTGGAGACCGTCTGCAACGCCGGCCATGTGGGTGGTCATCGACGTGGAGCACGCCGGCACGCAGGACGACCCGATCCCCGCGACTCGCGGCATGGAATACGAGTATGGCAGGTACTATCTCGACAGCGAGGACAGTAAGACCTATCTCTGTGAGCGCACCGGCGAAGCCGCTGGCGGCAAGATCGTGCTGCAGTATCTTCCACATGAGCTGATCGGGCAGTATTTCACGGAAGCCTGAGCGTAAATGAGCGAGAAAATCGACGCTCTCCGCCGGCAGCACAGTGAGCTGCTTGCGCAGATCGCTGAAGCACGCGATAACGGTGCGGACGAGCTGGAGATCGAAATGCTGCGCGAGGAATTGGCGAATGTCCAAGCGATGCTTCACGCCATTGCCCCGCGCAGAGCCAAAGCGCCGCGAGCGAGAACCGTGTCGATGGCCGCGCAGGCAGAGAACGGCGGCGAAATGTCCCTCGGAGACCGCGCGCAATTTCTCTCTTGGGAGCAGGCGGACAATTCGCTTGATGATGAGATCGAGGCTGGAAGAAAGCAGATGCTTTCGGCGGCACAGCGGGGGCTTGAAGCATTGACAGAACGGCAGCGCAAGGTCCTTGAGCTGAACCGCGACGGCGCATCCGTGACGGAGATCGCCGAACGGCTCGGCATCGGGAAGAGCACGGTTTCCCGTACTCTCTCCCGCGCAAAGAAAGCCGTGCGGGAGGAGGTCGAGCTGACAATGGCGCAGGCGGCTTTAAGCGGACAGACAGAGCTTGACCTCGCCGACCGCGAAACGGCAAATCTCCTTCTTTCGGCGATAACGCCGCGGCAGGCTGCTTATCTGTATCTATACTACGGTGAGTGGCTGTCGCTGCGGGAGGTCGCTTCGCTCATCGGTGTGGATAAGGCGACGGTGCTGCGCACAATCCGCAGAGCGCTGCGCAACATCGGAGCGATGACCGGCTTTCAGCCGACGACGCTGCGCGGCATGGACGGCCTCGACGAGCTGGCTTATAGCATTTACCGGGAATTGCAGGAGCAGGATGCCGTTGTGCCGCAGGAACGCAGACCGGCACCGCCGCGCAAAGGGCAAAGCAGCCCACGCAAGCCGTGCGAGCCGGATAAAGCGCCGATGCCGCCGCTGACGATCATCCGTGCAAAGCGGCACAGGGGGCAAATGCTGCGAGAGCTGGAGCGGCTTTCCGCAAACGGGCAGAGCGCGCAGCTCTGGCTTGTGGAAATATTCCGAAAGCTGGCAAGAAACCTCAAGAGCGCAGGACGCTGGCTGCGCCGTAACCGCTGACAAATCAAACAGGCGGCTTTTTTGCCGCCGGAAAGAGAGAACGCCTATGGACGAAAATCTCGCGGTCGCCTTGCAGGAGGTCAAAGACCGCTCGTTGCGCAATGAGGGGCGCATCAAAAAGCTGGAGGAAAACCAGCAGGCCCTCAATGACCTCGCACTGTCGGTCCGGGAGCTTGCGACCGATCAGGACAACATGAAGAACGACATCACCGAGATCAAGACCGACGTGAAGGTGCTGACAGCGAAGCCTGCGAAGCGGTGGGACGGCATCGTGGACAAGGTTCTCTATGCCATCATCGGCGCGTTCGTGACGTGGCTGCTCTATGGGGGCGCGGCATGAGCGGGAAGCGATCAAAGAAAATGCGGACGCGCAACAAGATACTGGCAATCGCCGCCGTCTTTATTGCCGCGTTCATCGTCTATACGCTCGCAGTCTACACCTACAACGGGTGGCAATGGGACGCGCTCTTTGAGTACGTTCTCGGCGCGGGCGGTATCGTGTGCGGATTTACGGCGGTGATCGCCGTTGCCGATAAAATCGTCGGTCGAAAGACCAAGGAGGAGTAATACCATGAACGAAAGAATCATCAAGCGGCTTGCCGCGCTGTGCTCTGTGAAGAGCATCGTCACCATCACGCTGACCGCTGGCTTTCTGTACGGCTTCGTCGTTGCGAAAATCAGCGGGCAGGAGTTCGTGACGATCTTCTCCGTCATCATCGCGTTCTACTTCGGCACGCAGAGTCAGAAGGTGCAGGACGTGCTGGAGAGTAAGGAGAACGGCAATGGAGATTAAGCAGCTCCGCGCCAACGTGGGAAACTGTGGGCCTGCGCGCAATGCGCAGGCCATCAAGTACATCGTCATTCACTATACGGGCAACGACGGTGACACGGCGATGAACAACGCCAAATACTACGCCTCGACCGTGGTGAAAAGCAGCGCGCACTACTTCGTGGACAACAAGGAGATCGTGCAGAGCGTGCCTGACTTGCGTGTCGCTTGGGCGGTCGGCGGGAAGAAGTACCCGTCCTGCCCGCAGACGGGCGGCGGGACTATGTACGGCAAGTGCAAGAACGCAAACAGCATCAGCATTGAGCTGTGTGACGCGAAGCGCGACGGGACGTATGCGCCCGCGCCGGAGACCGTCAAGGCCGCTCTGGAGCTGACGCGCGAGCTGATGGCGAAGTATAACATTCCTCAAAAGAATGTGATCCGGCACTTCGACGTGACCGGAAAGCTCTGCCCGGCATATTGGGCGGGCCGAGAGAACGCGGCCAAGTGGAAAGCGGAGTTTTGGGACAAGCTCGCCGAGCCGGACTATCGCGCTATGCTCCAAAAGCGCGCGGGGCTGGAAGACAAGACGATGGACTACCTCGCGGCGTACCAATACGGCGAGGATTTGATCCGAAAGCTGGCAACGATGAAGTAGATAAGGACGTGAGAGTATGGCCTATAACAAAAATACGAATTTCGCAAACGAGCGGAAATATCTCAACAATCTCATCTCCGGCGGCGGGGGCAACGCCGAGTGGGCGAAGAACCAGATGAAGGCGCTGAACTCCGCCGAGCAGAAGTACGGAAATTCCGGTGGAGGGTCATCCGGCGGTGGTTCCGGTGGTGGTTCCTCCGGCGGCAGCTCCGGCAGCGTGGGCGGCGGCTCTGGCGGGGGCATCGTCAGCGTGGCGGCAAGCAATCCGTACAACGAAAATACAAACTTCGCCAACGAGCGGGCTTATCTCAGCAATCTGATGTCCAACGGCAATTATGGTCAGCAGGAGTGGGCAAAAAACCAGATGGGGCTGCTGACCGCGACGGAAAACAATATCATGCAACAGCGCTTACAGCAGCAACAGCAACCGCAGCAGCAACAGCAGGTGAACGATCTGAGCGATTATCTGCGCGACATGTACCGCCAGCAGATGCAGGCAAACCTTTCGGCGCTGGAGGGCGCGTACAACGCCAACGTAACGCGGCTGCGGCGGCAGGGTGAGCTTGCGCCGCAGAAGTATGACGCGATGCGCAACCTCGCGGCGGCGCAGAACGAATTGAGCCGCCGAAACTTCGGCGAGTATGCCGCGGCGCGCGGGCTGAACACCGGCACGAGCGGACAGGCGGAGCTTGCCCGCAGCGCAGAGCTGCAGCGGAATCTTGCAGACCTCGGCGCACAGGAGGCCGAGGCGAGCGGAAACCTGGAAAGCGAGCTGACGGCGCTGGATCAGCAGTACAATGCGGCGGTGGCGCAGGCACAGGCGAGCGGGAACGCCGACCTTGCCAACGCGCTGTATCAGGAGCTGGTGCGCCGGCAGAGCGCAGCGGCGGCGCAGGCTGAGGCGGACGCGGAGCAGCAGCGCTGGCTCGCGGAGTTTGAAGCATCCCGCAAGGATGCGGCGGACAATCTGGCGCTGGCGTATGCCAAGCTCGAAGCGAGCAACAGGAAGAGCACGGGCAAGGGCAAGAGCGGAACGACCGACGATATCGGTGAAACGACCGAAACTGTCAGCAGGACGGCCAGCGGAAACGCTCTGCTCGGAACAAACGGCCTGCCAAGCTATAGCGACATAAGGCGGACGATCCTGACCTACATGGGACAGGGCAATGCGGCCTCGGCGCAGAATGTTCTAAACCGGTACTGGAAGAATATGTCTGCGGAACAGCAGTATGAGTTGAGCGGCCTTTTTGGCGGATAAGGAGCGGACACTATGGCGGAAATGCCTGACCTCATTGCCTATCAGGAAAAGCAGCAGCGGCAGACCGCTGCAAAAAAGCCCAATCTGATGGCGTATCAGGAGCGGCAGGAGGCAAAAAAAGCCTCCGCTGCCCCCTATAACGATATTCTCGTGCAGGAGGCGCGGAAGTACGGCGCGAGCCGTGCGCGAAGCGAGCGCAGCAGTCACCGGACCGCAAACCATGCGGACGCAGAGCGCAGAGCGCAGGCGCAGGTGGTGAGCGACACCATCCGAGACAAGAAGGGCGGTATGCTCGGAGGCACGGTGAACGGCTGGCTGGCCGGGCAGGTCGGCGCGGCGGCAAGCGGCCTTGAGGCGCTGCAGGCGGCGGATTGGGCCGTCAGTCCGGAAAAGGCGAGCATCGACGCTTCGCGCCGCAACATCGAAAATTACACCGCCAAGCGCGACGCGGCGCAGACGGCGGAGGAGCGCGCACGCTGGCAGCAGCTCATTGACCGCAACGAACGGCTCATTGCCATCAACAGCGAAGCCTACGCGAAGAAAACCGCCGACGTGGAGAACGCGGTCGGCAAGCTGGGCGATACGCGCGCCAAGCTCAAGAGCGACGCCGAGTACGGCATCGCCAAGGAAAAAGAGGGCCTGGGCGCTATCGGGCGCACGGCGGTGGACGTCGGTGTGGCGGGCGGACAGATGGCAATGGACGCGCTCGCGGGCGGCCTGCCGAGCATCGCAACTCGCGTGTTCGGCGACAGCACACAGGAGGCGAAGGAGACCATTCCCCCCGACGCGACGACCGCCGAGCGCATGGAGGGCAAGACAAAGGCGCTCGCCTACGGCGCGGGCAGCGCAGCGGTGAGCGTAGGGACTGAAAAGCTCGCCAACATCGCCGCCCCGTTTAAAAAGGTGTTCGGCAATGGTATGTTCGATAAGGCGATAGACGGTGCGCTTGCGAAGATGAGCGGCAGCGCGGCGGGCAAGGCCGCGCTCAAGGCGGCAGGCTCCTTTGCGACGGAGGGGCTTGAGGAAGTCGTTGAGGACGCGCTGCAGCCGATTTTGCAGAAGGCTACTTATGACGAAAACGCCCTGTCTCAGTACAAGGACACCGACTATTGGGCGAATGTTCTCTACGACGGTCTGATCGGCGGCATTCTCGGCCTTGCGGGCAGCGGCGCGGAGATCGCCGGTAATACCATCACACGCGGGGAAAGCACGAAATTCAGCCCGCAAAAGCCCACAGAAGCCACACGAGCGAACGGAGAGGGTAATTTGACACCCGACGCGCAGAACGCGGCAGAGGGCACGCAGAGCGCAGAAAAAACCGCCCCCAAGGAGGGGACGGCGAAGCCAAATTACAACATCTTGGAGGCGGATGCGATCCGGCGCGAAGGCAAGACGTTCCGCAACCTTGTTGCAGGGTTTGATACCAGCGTTTCCGCGTTCTTCGACAAGTGGAGCGGCGGAAGGAAGAATGGGCAGGGCGAAAAGCTGGAAAAGCTCTACCTCGGAATGCTGACGGATGCACAGAGAAAAGCGGTGAGCGATATTCTCGGCTATCCGGTCTCCGAGAGAAATGTTATCGTGACAAATGACGACGTAAGGCACATCCTTCGGGAACACGGCTCGCCGGAGGCGGAGCTGCGGAAAGGAAATCTCCCGCTGGAGCGGTGGGCGATAGACGCTTTGCCGGAGGTCGTGACACAGCCGGACAGCATCACCCCGGGCGAGGTGCAGGTCGGAGGCAAGAACGACGGAAAGCGCGGCGTACTGCTTAGCAAGAGTATGCCGGACGGCAAGGTCATAACGGTTCAATTTGACAACAAGGGGCGTGGGACCATGGAGATAACGACCATGTATGTCAAAGAAAATAGCGGCGACTTCACCCAGACGTTAAACGTGGAGGAAGCCTCCCCGCAACTTACGGCCGAGCCGGTATCTGGTCCTGTTAGTCCCGCTATTGGAAATAGTATATCCAGCAACGGCGAAAATGTCAAGCGCGGAATGATCGAGCCGCGGACACTGTACATCAGAAAAAGAACCCCGCAAGATACGGTGTCCAATACCGAAACAACGTCGGCCCTGAACAGCAACGTCCGAAACGTCCCGCCGCAAGAGTTCTCTTCTGCTGACAGTGTAGCACATGGCCCTGATCCTGTCAATATACAGGATATGCGCTCGGCGCGGGAATATGCGCCGGAGCGGCACATCGACAACCGCACGAGCGAGAGCGTGGGCGCGCGGGACGTGAACGCTTTCCAGTTCGACCATCCCGAAATGCGGCCCTACTACACGGAGGCGGCGGAGCAGCTTTCCGGCATCGCCGGGTTGTCGCTCCACTACGGGCAGCAGATGGGCGGACGCGAGCGGACGGCGAACGGATACCGGCGCGCAAGCTATATCTTCGAGACGCCCGCGCTGCGGCAGGCAATGGACGAGGGGCTGACGCGAGGGCAGATCATCGACGCGGCGGACCGTCTGATCCGCGACCACGGACAGGAGAACGTGAAGGCCGCGAAGGTGCTGGAGCTCGTGCTGGATGATATGCTCACGAACGGCTACACCGCGGTGGACGGCTCGACCGTGGGGCCGAATCCGGATTATATTGCCGCCAAGAGCGCGATCAACGGCGCGCAGCCGGTGACGGAGCGCACGGCGGAGGAGCTGCCGATCTGGGACGTGGACGGGCTGGGCGGTGCAAACCGCGGGAGCCTGAACAGCGATTTTCAGAATATGCAGGAGCGAAGCGACGAATTCCACCGCGTCAACCGCACGGCAGAGGAGCGCACGGCGGAGCTGCACGGCAGAGCGCCGAGCGAGGTCCCGACTGTAAATCCTGCGACCGGCAAGGCGGTCAGCAAAGCCGTTTCGACCATCCTCAATTCCCCCGTGACCTCGAACGAGTTCGCAGAGGTGATCGAGCAGGCCGTCGCGGGCGGCACGTTTGACTATCTCCCCATCACGGACAAGGCCGCGCACACGGCGGCGCAGGACGCGATTCAGCGTGCGGGCGGCTATCAGACGGTGGCGGACGAATTCAACGTGCTTGCGTCGCTCGGGCAATCGGTCGGCAAGGAGAATATGGCACGCGGCATTGCCGCATACAACGAAGCGGTCGAGGCGGGAGACCATGTGACCGCCTTTGAGCTGCTGACGAACATCGCGCAGAGCGCTCACACTTCGGCGCAGACGGTGCAGGCAATGAATCTGCTCAACCGGCTGACCCCGGCGGGGAAGCTGCTTTCCCTGCGGCGCTATGTGGACAGTGTGAACCGAAAAGCGCAGGAACGCGGGATCGGGCGCAGGCGCCGCGCCGCAGACGCGGAAACGGTGCAGACGAATTTTGTCGACCAATATGACGGCATCTTCATCGACCCGGAGCTTGCCGACGCTTACCTGACGGCGGAGAGCGACGCAGGGCGCAAGGCGGCGTGGGACGCGATCACGCAGAGCATTGCCGACCAAAGCCCGAGCACCTTCCGCGAAAAGGCGGACGCATGGCGATACCTGTCTATGCTGGGCAATCCGACCACGCACGTCCGAAACCTCGCGGGCAATGCAATCCAGCTCGGCGCGCGGACCGTGAAGAATACCATCGGTGCGCTGATCGAGCCGATGGTCGTGCGCGACAGCAGCCAGCGCACGAAAAGCGTGGTCGGGCGGAGCGGAGCCGACGCCAAGCTGCGCCAATGGGCGAAGGAGCAGTATGCCGCCGACCAGCAGAGCGCAATGGGCGGCGGGAAATATAGCGAATACAACGCCAGCGGCATCGCCAGAGAGATCGAGGAGAAGCGCCGCGCTCAGGTTTTCGGCAAAAGCGGCGTCGGCAAGGCGGTCAATGCCGCGTCCCGCTGGAACACGGCGGCGCTGGACCGCGGCGACGTGCTCTTCAATCGTCCCGCCTATGTAGAGAGCTTTGCACAGGCGCTCAAAGCCAAGGGGGTGACGGCGGAGGAAGCGCAGAGCGGCGCGAAACCGGAGCTTGTGGCGGCGGCGCGGGAATACGCCATTAACGAGGCGCAGAAGGCGACCTACCGCAACACGACCGACCTTTCTGAGCTGCTTGCCCGCGCCGGGCACTATCAGGGCGACAACAAGGCGGCAAAAGCGCTCTCTATCGCCTATGACGCCGTAATGCCGTTCCGCAAGACCCCGGCGAACATTCTGACGACCGGCCTTGACTATTCTCCCGTCGGCATCGCAAAGGCTGTAAAGCAGGCGGCGGTGGACGTGAAGAGCGGCAAGGCGACGGCGGCGGACGCGGTGGACAGCTTATGCGAGGGCCTGACAGGGACCGGCCTTCTGGCACTGGGCGCATACCTTGCATCGGAAGGGCTGCTGAATCTCCGCGCGGGCGACGATGATGACGAGGAGGCTTTCAACAAGACACTCGGGCATCAGGATTACGCGCTGGAGCTGGGCGGACGCTCGTACACGCTCGATTGGGCGGTGCCTGCGGCGATCCCGCTCTTTGCCGGCGCCGCACTCGTGGAGGGCGGTATGGACTTCGGCGGCCTGATGGATGCGGTGAGCAACATCGGCGACGTTGTGCTGGAGACCTCGATGCTCTCCACCTTCAACAAAATTATCCGCAGCATCGGCCACGCCGACGATCTGATAGCGTCCGCGGTCGGGCGCGTGGCGTCGAGCTATGCGAGCCAGTTCCTGCCCACCGTCGGCGGGAAGATCGCGTCCGCGCTGGACGATACCGTGCGCGAAAGCTATGTTGAAAGAGGCATATCGCAGCTCGAACGGGACGCGAAGTATTTCGGACAAACCGTGCTGCGCAAGACGCCGTTCGCCCGCGAAGCCATGCAGCCGAGCATTGATATGTGGGGCGAGGAGGTCAGCAACGGAGATCCGCTGCTGCGGATCATTCAGAACTCCGTCTCCCCGAGCACGGTCAAGGAGATCAAAAATGATGCGGTCACGCAGGAGGTCCGGCGGCTCTATGAGGCGACCGGCGAGGGCCTGCCCTCCGCCGCGGAGGATTCGTTCGTCGTAAACGGCGAGCGAAAGTATCTCACGGGAGAGGAGTACACGGAGTACGCGAAGGTCATGGGTCAGACGCGCAGGCAGGTTTTGGAGCCGCTGCTGAAAAGCAAGGGCTATCAGAAGCTGTCCGACGCCGACAAGGCCAAGGCGGTCGGATACGCCTATGAATACGCCAAGGTCAAGGGCAAGCAGGCGGTGAGTGATTACAAGGTGTCCGACAGCAGCGTTGCCAAGGGCATGATGCAGAGTGTTATGCCGCCGGAGACCTACATCCTCTACAAGGTCAACGCGGACAGGGACGACAATGCCCGTGTGGATTATGTGGAATCCGCGCAGACGCTCCTCGAGCTGTCCGGCATGACGAACGCACAGCGGGGCAAGGCGTGGCAGGAAAAGAACAGCACGACGAACGCGGCAAAGAATCCCTTTACGGGCGCACTGGCGGACGCGGGCGTTTCGCCTCGGACGGCGGTCAAGGTCCTCGACAAATACCGCACGCTGAACAATGCCGACGGCAAGGCCAAGGACAAGACGGCGGAGTTTCAGCAGTATTTGCACGAGCTCGGCTTCGATGCGGCGCAGATGGCTGCCGCGCGGGACACCTTCTCGTTCTATACGAGCGTTCCGGCAAAGTGGAAATGAGGGAAAGAGAAAAGCGGGGCTTTCGCCCTGCTTTCCTCTTATGTATGATATTCGACGTACCACTTGCGGTAGCCGGATTTGTTCTTCTCGACCACGATGCGGACCGTCAGGCCGTTCGCGGCGAGGATGGCGCACAGCGCGCGCCGGTCGTCCTCCTTTTCAATGGGAGCGGGGATGCGGGTCCAATCGTCCATTATCGCTTCGGCTCCTTTCCGTCTGTCACCATGACCACGCGCACCTTGCCAAACTGCTCAAGTGCCATTGCGACGGCCTCCTTGGTTGCCAGCTTGTCGCCGTGTTCTTCGATGTCGATGATAATGCGGATCATGTGCCGGCCTCCTTTTTAAGCCTTGCCTCCATGAGTGCCTCACGGGGGTCTAAAATTTCAAGCAATCTTATCCACATCAGCCTTCACCATCCTTACGCTCGCCGTAGCTGCAAAACGTCGATTCCTGATTCTGCAAAGTGCAGTCCCAAATCTTGCAATAGTCAACGCTCTTACCGTGGCACGGCTCCTGTACCCACCCTCTGTGCGCGCAGTCCTTGCAGCGCACTACCGGCGCAACGTCAGAGGGCTGGAAACACTCTACCTCATCGAGCATATCGTCAACCCAACAGGCACGACACCGGCATCCGTTGTGGTCTTTTCCCTCCGCCTTGCAGGGCTTGCAATAACGCTCCTCAACGCTTTTCTTAAACGCTTCCCTGTTAATGAATTCAGCCATTTTCAGCCCTCCTTTGCTTTCCTATGCGGTGCTCCGGGGATCCACGTCTGTTCACGGCAAGCGTAGCATATTCCGTCCTCTTTCCATGCGCCTTGACCGCGTTTGCATCTGCCGCACAACGGCATCGCTGTCATCTTTTTGCCGCAGTGTGGGCAATAATCCGTGATGCTTCTTGCATTGACTCCCTGCCCACGCCTGTATCTTGCAAAAGGCATCCACATCCCACAGCTGGTACATTGAGGCGTGTCCGCTTCATATACTTTCCACTCAGCCATTGTTAGAAGTCCTCATCACATACGCCACGCAGTTCTCAGGGTCATTCCCACAAATACATGGCGCATATACGCATGAATCACAAATTGTAAACATCTCAGTTAGTGTCATTGTCAGCCCTCCCGTAAAATGCCTCTAAGTCATCCTGTGCCTTGTCCACGAAATCGGGGCAAGCTACGCACTCCGGCAATGGGGCATCCGTCATGGGGTCAACCCATCCGAGGCAGTAGATACGATCTTTCTTGCCGTCGTTCCACTCGTGGGACGGACGCCCTCTCTTGCCCAGCGCACACTTAACCGTTGCCATTGTCAGCCCTCCTGTTCCACGTATTCAAGCCGGCTCCGCAGCCGCTGGACCTTGTATGCCCGCTGCTCTGCCACCGCGTCCTCGACCTAAAACTGGATCGCCATCTGGTCGAGCATGATCCCGACGTCGGCGATCTCCTCGGCGATGTTGGCGAGCGTGTCGCCGTCCACGCGCCCGCGCAGGAACTTGCACAGCACATCCTGCAGCTCGGCCATCTCCTCAAAGGCCATCGTGATCTGCGCCTGCGCGCCGTAGCGACTGAGCGCCGCGCAGAAGGTCTTGCGTTCCATGTCAGTCATCCTTCATCGCCTCCAATGCCGCTTCCGCTTCCTCGCGGGTCAGGAAAATCGTTTTCCCTATAGAACTTTCCACGTATGGGCAGAACGGGTACGTTTCAATGTCCCACCGTCCCTGTATTGCGAGGTATCTCATGTTTCCAACTTTGTGCTCTAAGATTTCTCCGGCGAACACTCTGAATAACGTGTCACCCACCTTGCACGGCAGCACCACCAACCGTCCGTCCTTGTCGGCCTCGGCCAGCTCCTCCAACCGGTCAATATCGCAGTTTCGGCACAGATGGCGGAGCTGCTCTGCGGCTTCGTGATCCATGTCGATTTCCTCCGGCGTCCGTTCCGTGTCCTCGTAGGCGGCAAGCGCGCTGTAGAGCTGCCGAATGATCTGCCGCAGTACATCCTTCGATACGCCGTTCAGCACCGGACCGTTCAGAATCAGGTCCAGCAGCTTCGGCTTCATGCCTTCAAGGACGGAGAGCGGGCCGAGATACCGGTCCATGCTTTCGTCCACTCTGACCTCTTCATTCGTTAGCCGTTTCATCACTCTACCTCCTGCATCCAGAACTCGCGACAGCAGACGGCACATCCCTTGGAAATGTCTGAACATCCGCCATCATCTCCTCGGTATGCCGGGGAAATTAGTGCAGGGCAGATACTCAATACGCCTTCGGTACGCACTCGAGCTTCCGGATACTGCTCCAGAAACACGCTCTGCCGCGTCTTGCGCGGGTGCGCAGCAGACCATTCCTCGACCACAACAACGATCCGCTTATAGTCATCCTCAGACGTAAGGGGGTTGATTGCGCATCTAACCTTTTCACCCGGGCAGCCCGTGCACGATCCACCAAAAGAACGACACATCCTTTTTCTTTCTTTCAAAAATTCTAACGCTTCCATCATTTACCTCCTCCACCGGCATCCGTTACAGGCCCCCTCATGGGCCAGCTTGTAGTTTCCACATTTCAGGCACAGTTCGTTCCGCAGTGCGTCAATCTCTTTTGCCTGCGCTTCGATCAAGTCAGCGGCTTCCGCCAGATCGTCGCACAGGGTAATGGGCGTTTCCCACTGGTTCCCCTCCGCCCATTCTGCGTGCTCACGCAGCGCATTTACGAGGTTTTGGTCGTTCATAATTCCTCTCCCAATTTCATAAAGCAGCCCCAAAAAGTCTGCGATTTTTTGCCGCTATGATGCCCGAAAAGGGGGCGTTCTCCGATTGCTGCCCAAACATCTGCAGCGGGGATTTGCGTTTCTGCCCACTTAAAAATCAGCACACCGTCCGGTTTTAATACGCGCATACACTCGCGGAATCCGTCATGCAGCATTTCGCGCCAATTCTCTCCGAGCTGCCCGTACTTCTTCCGCATCCACGCATTTTCACCGACGCGCCGAAGATGCGGCGGGTCAAATACGACCAGCGCAAAAGAATTACTGGGGAACGGTAGATCCGTGAAGTCGCACAGCACGTCAGGATGCACGATGCAGGTCCGTTCTGAATCTCTGTTAGTACTCCTCCAGACCCCCCGTGCATTCCTCGTCCCGAACGTCACAGTAGATCGCAGCAGGATGGTTCTTGTTGAACCAAATCGTTCTGCTCCCGCAGGTCACATCAAGAATTTTCTTTGTCATCATGCTTTCCTCCTTGCGGGCTTGTCGTTGGTCCATTGCTTGAGGTCGTCGAGAGCGGCGGCGCTTTTTGACTTTGTGCGGTGGACGACCGTCGGGCGCGCATTGACACGCGGGAGGACCTGCGTGCGCCCCGCCTCGATCTCGGCGAGCTCGTTTTCGAGCACGTCGAGGACATAGAGCGCGGAAATGTCTGTGCAGAGCAGCAGATGGTCGGCCCATTGCGAGCGGAAGAAGGCGCGCAGACCGTCAAAGGTCGTTTTTGCGCCGCCGACGATCTTCACGTCGGCTTCGAGGGCGCGCCAATCGAAGATGGCTTGCAGGATGACGCCCTGCGCGAGCGAGAGCCACGGATTGATGCTCCGCTCCTCGCGGGCCTGTGCCGGCGTCATGAGGTTTCTCCGGGGGACACGCTTATGTGTTCGCATGGTTGGTTTCCTCCTCTGAATAAATCTTAACGAGTACAAAATCGCGGTCGGAATAGAACTTGCCGACCTCAAGCGCGGTGATCTGCGCGTCGTCGGGATAGGCGAGGCCGTTGAGCGCGTCGAGCAGGCATTTTGCGAGGTTATCGGCGTCCGGCTTGTGCGTGTAGGGCTTGCCGGGAAGCTCGGCGTGCTTTTTCCTGGAATAGCTTTTGGGAACGGTGAAGCAGGCGACGATCTCTGCCTTGAGCGGCTGGCGCGCGTCGGTATAGGGCAGGCTCCCGCTGGTGCGGAAGCAATGGCGCACCAGCTCCTCATAGTCCCGCGTTTTCCGGGGCGTATAGGTCCCGTGCCGGGTGACGCGGGGGCGGGCCTTGCCGATGGCCGCCGTGGGTACGATAAATTCGATCATGATTTCCTTTCACGGCAACATATACTTTTTCGCCCATGCGTTGTTGCCTTCTTTGATGTATTCGCCCATCCACGCGTTTTTCCCCGCGTTCTCGCCGTTTCGGCGCTCCGGCTCGGGGAGCGCGGCGGTGATATCCGCCACGTCGGGAAAGAATTTGTTTCGCCGGACGTAGCGGACCACCTGCGCCTTGACGTCCTTATAGTCGTAGGGCTTGAGCGCGAGCTGCCACGCACGCTGAAGGTCGGGCGTGATCTTACGATTGGGGAAATACGCCGAGAGCAGAGAGAGGATGCGCGAAACGGCCTCGCCGGTCATGCCGTGTGCACTCAGAAAGGGAGCTCGCCGTCGTCTACCTCCTCGACGGGGTAATACTTCTGCGTGCTGCCCACCGGCGTGGGGATAGGCTCTGCGCCGCCCGCAAACGGGCTCAGAAAGCCGTCTGCGAGCATATCCGTATATTCCTTGCCGTTGTACTCGCGCGTCTCTACGCGCCCCCACGCAAGGAAGGGCGTACCCTTTCCGGCGCGGGCGATGCGGTCGCGGACCAGCTCGTTGAAGCTCTTGACGGCGACCCAGACGGCAGTGCCGTCCTCCTTTTCCATCGCCTTGCAGGAGCAGGTGCCGAAGGTCTTGCCGGATTGCGTGGACTTCAGCTCGCCGTCCGAGGTGACGGTGGAAGCAATGAGGTAAATATCCTGCTTCTGCCCCTTGAAATAGTCGGTTCCGAGCTTCGTGATCATTCCTCGGTCCCTCCCAGCTCCGCCAGCATGGCGTCAAAGTCCTTCGTCTTGATCTTGGATGCACTGTCATAGCCGAACTTCTTGACGAGCGCTTTCGCCTCCGGCTTCGTCAGGCCGTGGCGGGAAGCAGCGGTATAGAAGAATTTGACCTGCGCGGCGGTGATGGGAGCCTCGGGATCCTTTTCGTTGATGTACGCGGTGCCGTCCTCGGTGTCGCTCTCAATGTCCTGCGTGAACATATCGGAGACGCAGCCCAAAGACAAGGCGGCGGAGACCAGGGCGCGCTTCTGCGCCATTTTGACCGCGCTGTTCGCGCCGTCATAGGGAGACTGCGAGCCGGTGCGGCCCTCGCGGGTATTGCCGGAGCCGTAGGCGGAGGTGATGACATACTCCACGCCGTTGACGATCTTCACGAGGTCGCAGCGGACGAGGAAGTAGAAAAAGCCATGCTCGATGTCCTCCAGCTTGCTCTCCAGCGTGTAGCGCTGGCAGAGGCCATAGGCTACGGCGACCTTCTCCGCGCCGGACTTGAAGAGGGTGGGGTTTTTCGTCATGGCGTCGCCGTTCTTCTTACGGATCATGCCGAAGTCCGTTCCGCGCTTCAAGGTAGCGGGGATGCCGTTGGGGGCGCAGATGGTATAGTTGCCGGTGCGGGGAATGGGGGCCACCGCCAGAGCGGCGGCGTCATAGTGATAGAGGGCGATTTCGTTCATTTCTTCTTTCCTTTCTTGGTGACGACTTGGTGGATAAACAGGCACGCTCGGAGCAGCTCGGCGTCCGGCAGGACGGGGCGCAGCTCGTAGGTGCCGTCTTTGGAGAGCTTGAGCGCGAGGGTCTGATCGGGAACAATGCCGCGCTCGGCATAGAGCAGGTTGCCGTAGCCCGTGAGCTGGGCGGAGAGGGCGGCGTTGTGGAGCTGTCCGGTCTTAATGTCCAACAGGGTCAAAGCGCCGTCGATCGCGCCGTAGCGGTCGAGCGTGCCGGCAAAGCCGAGCTCCGCATTGCCCATCGGGTGCTCGATCAGCTGCCAATCCGGCGCATAGTCCGCCAGAAACCGGCGGTAGGCTTTCAGATACCCGGCGATCTCCGGCGTTTCCTCCGGTATCTCGCCGTAGTCAATGAGGGCGCAGGCCTCGTGGACGGCGGTGCCGCGGCGGGCGGCGGCTTCGGCAAGCCACGGCTGCGAGGACTTATAGTCATAGGCGAGGAAGCGGCAGACCTCGGTGACGCTGGGGAGCTGCACCCCATCCACGGTGTAAATGTGCCGTTCGGGGTCAAAATGGGCGCTCATTTGCTGTCCTCCTCTTCGGGTATTTCGGAAAACCAATCCTCCCCGCAATAGGGGCAGACGGCATACTGCGCATAGAAGATGCCGTTCTCGCCGTCCAGGTTCTCGCGCTCAAAGCGAATGGCGGGTTCGTCAAAGTCGGCGTGGCAGGAATCACAGCGATACATCACGGCTCCTCCTCCACATAGACCATTGCGCTCTGCACTCCGAACGCGCGGGCAGCGTCGTGACTGGAAAAGAACACGTCGATGCGGTTTTCCTTAATAGCCCCGCCGCAGTCCTCGGCGGTGTAGGTATGTACCGTGCCGTCCTCGTAGTAGATCGTGACGGTGGAGCCGTAAGGGATCACGCGAGGGTCAACGGCGATCGTGCGGCCCTCGGCGGCCAGCGTGCCGGTCGAGGTGATGCCGTCGGTCTTGCCGCAGCACTTCGCGCACGGGCAATAGGCGGTCAGCTTAAATTCGCCGCGCGGTTCGCCGATGGTAAGTTCCGCGCTCCCCTCTGCGGGCTTGTCCTCGCCGGGGAGTTTGTCTGCGACGACCGGCGGCTCGCCGGTGTACGGCTCCGGCTGCGCGGCGGTGCTGACGGTCACGACGGGCCACAGCGCCGCGAGGCACAGGAACAGGGCAAGAAATGCAAAAAACGGTTTCATCACTCAGTCTCCTCTCCTCCGTCGATCTCGCCGAAGGCTTCCTCAAAGGTCAGGTCGGTGAGCAGGAGCAGCTTCGAGAGGACCAAAAGGATCCTCGCGTTGCCGCCGGTCATCCACCAATAGAAATTGCTGTCGGATATGCCGAGGTACTTCGCGACCTCGCGGCGGTCCATGCCGGTCTTTCGGAGGGCGCGGCGCAGGGCCGGGAAGATGCAATAGCCGTAGTTCTCACGGCGTGGCTGGCGTTCGTCGCTCATGCGCTCGCTCCTTTCGCCAGACAGCGGGCAAGCGTCGGTGCGGAAATGTAGCCCTGCTGGAAAGGAAAGCGCTTATGGAGGGTTTCGTACTTGCGCAGGCCCGTGAACTCGCCGACCTGCTTAATGCTGAGTAACTGCTTGCCGCCGGTGAAGGCGAGGATCGCTTCGAGGTTATCGCGGTAAAATTCGGTTTCTCGTGCCATTGGAATACTCCTTTCGGTGAAATGTCGTGGTTATGCCGGGGTCAGACGATTGGTAAGCAGGCCCGCCGCTTTGCGCTGCACAATGCCGGTGAAGATCTCGCGGAGCTGGGGATTGCGGGCGATAACGGAGAGCTTGGAGACCGCTTTGCACTCGGTCGCCGTGGCTCCGTTGGCGCGCAGACGCTTTTGCAGGTTCCGCTTGCGGGCGTCGAGGTCGATGCCCGCGCGCCCTTCCAGCTCCTTGTAGAGGTCGCCGGTGGTCGAGTGGTAGTTGAGCGCGTATTCGGCGCACATCTGCCGGATGGCCTTGCCGGTCTCCTCCTGCCAGGTATCGCGCGTGGAGGCGGCGGGCGCGGCGATCATCTCAATGGCGCGGGAGGTTTTTTCCGCGGTCTCCTCCAGAGCCGAAAGGCGGCGTTCCTGCTCGACGAGGACGTTCGCCTGCGCCAAAAGCTGCTCGGCGGGGGTGAGGGGCTTTCGGCTATAGCTGCCGTGCTTGCGGATGGCGGGGATCACCTCAGACGTGACCCATTTGCGGAAGGGCTTGGCCTCGGGCTTGTCCGAGCGGAGGATGACATTGTAAAGACCGGATTCGTTGATGATGGTGGTTTCCTGCTGACGACCAAGGGAATCGGTGAGGGGAATCTGATTCCGCTCATCTTCGTCAATACGGTCGGCGACCTTATGGGGGCTGCCGATGCCGAGGACGTCGCACACGTCCTTGAGGACGAACCACGGCTCGCCGTCGCGCTCGACCGTGCGGACGGCGGATTGCTGATAGGTGAAGATCTGTAAGTCGTTCATGGAGGGGCCTCCTTAGCTGGCGAAGTCGTCGCCGTCCTTGGCAAATAGGTATTGGAAACTCTTGCCGAAGTAGTCACAGTATTTGCGACATTCCTCTGGTGTGAATCGTCCGGATTTCTTTTTGCTCTGATAGGCAGTTCGCGAAATGCCAATAATGCTTGCCATGTCATCATCAGTGAGGTTATGAATAGCCTTTTGCCCAAGTAGATTTGGATACATTTTCTCGTTCCTTTCCTTTCAAAATGTTCTCGCTTTGAGAACTTTACCAAAAGAATACTCGCAAAACGCAAACTTGTCAAGCCTTTTTCACAAAAAAGTTTTCGTTACGAGAACTTTTCATTGACATTTGCAAAATGCCAACTTATACTGTATTCAGAGGTGATGAAAAATGAACTTCGGTGACAGACTGAAATCTTTTCGGACCGAGAAGAAATTGACACAAGAAGATCTTGCGAAGAAGGTCGGCGTTGCGAAAACGACGATTACCGGCTATGAAAAAGGTAACCGCGAACCGGACGTTGAAAAGCTCAAACTTCTGGCGTCTGCATTGGACATTACGGCAGACGAATTGATCGATACTGGATTTAACCGCAAAAAAGCCCCGTCCCTTTCGGACGAGGCTATGAAGATCGCAAAGGACTATTCGAGCCTGGATAGCTGGGGCAGGACTGCCGTGCGCGAGCTGGTGAGCACGGAAAAGCAGCGCTGCGAGGACGAGACCCGCTTCATGGAGGATTCGCAGCTTGTCACGTTCGAGCCGAAGGTCATCAACCGCTATTTGGAACCGTCTGCCGCCGGCATTGCCGCTCCGGTCGAGGGCAAAGACTTCGAGCCGTATGAGCTCGGGCCGGACGATCCGCAGGGCGCGGCCTACGCGATCCGCGTGCAGGGCGACAGCATGGAGCCGGACTTTCCCGACGGCAGCACGGTATTTGTCAATCACGACGCCATTGTCAACGGCGACATCGGCGTTTTCTGCGTAGACGGCGGCACGGTCATCAAGCAGTATTATCGCGATCCGTTCGGCATGACCTATCTGTTCTCCCTCAACCGCAAGCGCGCGGACGCGGACGTGCCGATCTATCCGAGCAGCGGCCAGACGGTCATTTGTCAGGGGCGCGTTATCACGAAGCGGAGATATCCGCTGCCGAGGTGAGGAGGGTGAGCGATGGGCATATACGATGATCCTGAGTTTTTCAGGCATAAGCGATACTGTCAGAAACAGAATTTGAAAGGCATTTGGGCTTTCATCCGGCGATACTCCCCGATCATCTTCGGCCTCCTGCTGCTCGCAGAAAGCGTCTTTGGCAATATCCGGCAAGCTGAAGAAATCAAAACGCTGAAAAGCGAAAATGCAACGCTTGCCGCATCGCTTGAAGAATCCGCAGCCGAGGAGGGCCGCCTACAAGAACGCCTGCAAAGCGTATGGGATCGTTGCGACGCTATGCAAAGCAGCGTGGATGCCGCCGACTTTTTCCGCAGAAATGTCGGGTTGCTCGTAGACGGCTCAAGCTATTACCACCGATACGGCTGTGCGGTCTTTCAAAATGCATCCTCTTTTACGCCGCTGGCGATAGAAGTCTGCGAGCGGCGCGGATACACGGAATGCCCGTTATGCGGGTCAAGCGCAAAGATACCGGACCTTGCGAGCGCAAAATAAAAACGCCGGAGTGGTGCAAACACTCCGGCGGGCCTAATCCATTCCCCCAGCATAACCACGACGAAACACAAGAGAAACTCGACAACCGCGCGTTGTTGAACAAATGCGCGTCGATGAATAGGCGTAGATAGTATATCACGCCTTCTTTCGTCGCGCAAGATGAAAGGAGCTTTTTTATGGCAAAAAACAAGTATCACCAGAGGCCGGACGGACTTTTCGAGACCTCCCGCACCGTCAACGGCAAGCGCATTTACTTCCGCGGCAAGACCTGCCGCGAGGTAGACAAGAAAATTTTGGCATGGCAGGACGAGCGCGAGCGGGGCCGCAAATTCCCCGTGATCGCGGACGAGTGGGAGGCCGAGCACGAAAAGAGCGTCAGAGAGAGCACGCGGCGCGTCTATTCCTTTGCAGTCAAGCGCCTAAAAGCAGCCTTCCCCGGCTATGCCTCGGACATAGAGCCCTTGGACGTACAGCGCTATATCCGAGATTTTGAACGGCAGGGCCGCGCGGGGAACAGCGTGCAGATCGAGCTTTCCGTCTGCAAAATGATCTTCTCGCACGCAGTCATGAGCGGAGATATCCGCGTCAGTCCTGCCGCAGAGGTCCGCAAGAGCCGCGGGCTGCCGAAGAAGCAGCGGCGGGCATTGACCGAAGCCGAGGAGCGGGCCGTCAAGGACAGCGCGGTGACTAAGCCGCCGTTCTGGCTGTTTCCGTATCTGCTGCTTTATACCGGTCTGCGGCGCGGGGAGGCGCTGGCGCTGACCTATGCCGACATCGACCGAAAGGCCGAGACCATCCGCGTCAACAAAAAGCTCAACTATACCGGCAGCAGCCGCGCAAAGCTGGAGAATTTCCTCAAAAGCGAGAACGGAGCGCGCGAGGTTCCGCTGCTCCCTCAGCTCGCCAACGCACTGCCGCGCAATCGCGTGGGGCTGCTCTTTCCCGACCGGGACGGCGGCTATATGACAACGTCGCACCTGCAAAAGCAATGGGATGATTATTGCAAAGCGGTTGGGCTGCCGGAGGAGATCACGCCGCACTGCTTCCGTCACAGCTTCGTGACGATCTGCTTTGAGGCGGGGCTGACACCGCGCGAAACGGCCAGCTTCGCCGGGGACACGGTGGAGGTCGTCGAGGCGGTGTATACCCACCTGCGGCGGGAGAAGGCGGAGAGCGCCGCTGAGAAGCTGCGGAAATATCACGCCTGATCTACTGCGTCTTTACTGCGTCATTTCTGCGTCCGAACGTGGTAAATTTTCTGGATTTTCGGTGTAATGCTCGGAACGCTGAAACCCTTGATATATAAGGAAAAATCAGCGATTGCAGGCGGTCGAGGATTTTTTGAAAACTTAATACTTTTGTAACAACTGGCCCGAACTTTATTAAAACTCAGCCGTTATCTTAATACTTGCAAGAGACAATAGCTTCTTTTCATCCAATCTTCCAATCAATAGGAAAAACGGCTGCGAGAGCAGCCGTTTTTCCGTTTTTGGCATGATTCCGTTGTTACCCCTCGAAATCCCCCGCCGCCTCCAGATAGGCGAGGAGCAGCAGCGCCGCGCCGAGACAGGCGGCAAGACCGTCGAACCGGCGCGCGAGCGCCATATCCACGCAGCAGGCCGCCGCCAGCGTGAGCGCCAGATGCGCGGCGGGCGCAAAGCTGCGCGGAGCGCCGCAGCGATAGGCGAACGCTACGAGATAGAGCGAGGCGAGGCAGAGCGCCGCGAGGAGCAGAAGCTCCACATAGAAATGCCCCAGCACGCTGTCACGCGCGTTGGCGCGGTAGGTAACGATGAGCTGCACGACGAGGAAGCACACCGGCATGAGCAGCGCGGTCGGCGCAAACGCACCGGAGCGCCGCTGGGCGATGAGCGCGTAGAGCACTGCCGCGCCGGAGCAGGCGAGGAACACGGAAAGAATCAGCTCCAATCCCGCCATTCCCCCGCTCACGAGCCGCAGCGCCGCCGCAGCCAGCAGCAGAAAGCCGCCCAGGACCGCAGCGGTCAGCGTGAGCTGACCGTCAAAGCGGAAAATACCGCCGAAGTCCGCCGTGACCGCGTCCCGCGCGGGCAGTCCGCGCGCCGAAAGCAGGAACACGACCGCCGCCGCAGCCAGCACGGCGGGCAGATACGGGAAGCCGCCGGTCGGCAGACCGGCCGGGTCATAATTGTTTTTCAGCTCCAAAAGCCGCGCGGCGGGCGCGGCAAGGAGAAAAAGGATCGTCGCAAGGCGGTCGAAGGTCTTCATACAGGGCATCGTCCTTTCCGGTAAAATATCCGATCGACGCTATTGTAGCACGGCGGAGGCGATTTGTCCACGCATTTCGCGCCGCGGTCTATCCTCGGGACAGCCCCTCATATAGTAAATGAGAAACAGCCTGCAAAGGAGGAGCTTCAACATGAAAAACGCCCTGCGCATCAGCCTATTGCTGATCGCCCTTCTCTTTCTTCTCGCG